>OGPZ01002117.1_pt1 | contig 12697 bp, 9 predicted proteins | sample 1553111 | NCBI WGS metagenome assembly OGPZ01 (sample SAMEA2579968, study PRJEB22360) | human gut metagenome
CCGGACCTTCTCCTTCGGAGCAAGGTCAACACCCTTAAACCTCGCTTCGCTCGAGGAACAGCCCCCTCACACGCAAAAAGGACATCCCGCGCGGGATGTCCTTTCCTTTTTCCTTATTTATCGTTCTATCATTGATTATTTGTTTTCATCTCTGTGAGCAACGGCTGCGTCTACGAGGCCCTGGAAGAGGGGATGCGGACGGTTCGGGCGGGATTTGAATTCCGGGTGTGCCTGGGTTGCTTCGAAGTATGGATGGTCGGCGAGTTCGATGGTTTCAACGAGTCTGCCGTCCGGGCTGGTGCCGGATACGATAAGGCCTGCTTTTTCGAGTTCCGGGCGGAGTGCGTTGGAGACTTCCCATCTATGACGATGACGTTCATAGACGATTTCCTGGTTGCCGTAGAGTTCTCTTGTCTTGGTGCCTTCTTTGAGTTTGCACGGGTAGATGCCGAGGCGCATGGTGCCGCCTTTTTCGGTGACGTCTTCCTGGTCGGACATGAGATCGATGACCGGATATGGTGTATCCGGTACGAATTCGGTGGAGTTAGCGTCTTTCATGCCGCATACGTCTCTTGCGTATTCGATGACGGCGCACTGCATGCCGAGGCAGAGGCCGAGGAACGGGATCTTGTTGGTGCGTGCGTACTTGATGGTGGCGATCTTGCCTTCTACGCCGCGGTTGCCGAAGCCTCCTGGTACGACGATGCCGTCGATGTCTTTGAAGACTTCACGGAGATCGGGCTGTTCTTCTTCGATGGTTTCGGAGTTGACCCAGCGGATGTTGACCTTATTTCCTATCTTGAAGCCTGCATGGGAGAGGGCTTCGACGACGGAGAGGTATGCGTCGTGGAGTTCGACGTATTTGCCGACGAGGGCGATGTTGACGGTCTTGTCAGCGGAAAGGATGCGGGAAACCATGGCTTCCCAGTCTTTCATGTCGCACGGGCTGTCGTCAAGGCCGAGTTTTTCGAGGGCGATGCGGTCGAGTCCTTCGTCTCTCAGCATAAGCGGTACTTCATAGATGCTGGATGCGGTGAGGTTGTTGATGACTGCATCTGGTTCTACGTCGCAGAAGAGGGCGATCTTTCTCTTCATGTCTTCCGGGAGTACCTTGACGGTGCGGCATACGATGATGTCCGGCTGGATGCCGATGGAGCGGAGTTCCTTGACGGAGTGCTGGGTCGGCTTGGATTTCAGTTCGTCTGCTGCTTCGATGTATGGCACGAGGGTGACGTGGATGTAGAGTACGTCATTTCTGTTCGGCACGTCCTTCTTGACCTGACGGATGGCTTCGAGGAATGGCAGGGATTCGATATCGCCGACGGTGCCGCCGATTTCGGTGATGACGATGTCTGCATTGTCATTGCGGCCGACGCGGAGGACTCTGTCTTTGATTTCGTTGGTGATGTGCGGGATGACCTGGATGGTGGATCCGAGGTATTCGCCTTTTCTTTCTTTGTTGATAACGGACTGGTAGACTTTGCCTGTTGTCACGTTGGAAGCCTTGGAGAGGTTTTCGTCGATGAAACGTTCATAGTGGCCGAGGTCGAGATCCGTTTCGACGCCGTCGTCAGTGACGAATACTTCGCCGTGCTGATACGGGCTCATGGTGCCGGGGTCGATGTTAATATATGGATCGAATTTCTGGATGGTGACTTTGTACCCTCTGTTTTTGAGTAATCTTCCGAGGGAAGCGGCCGTGATGCCTTTGCCCAGAGATGAAACGACGCCGCCGGTTACGAAGATGTATTTAGTCATGAGACCTCCTCTTTCAATGATAGTAACGATCGAATTTTCTTCCTTTTATTATACTCCCGGCCCGTATGGGAAGAAATACGGCGGGATATATTTTTACATATGTTCAGGAGCAGAAACGCCCAAGATGGCGAGTGCATGCGCGAGGACGTACTGTACGGCTGTGATGAGGCCGAGGCGTGCTTCGGTGGTCTTTGCATCGACGCCGAGGATTCTGCATTCTCTGTAGAAATGATGGAAGAGGGCTGCCAGTTCGTAAGCATACTTGGCTACGCGCTGCGGTGCTCTTTCAACGGCTGCGCCCGCCAGAAGCTGATGGTAGTTTTCCATTTTCTTGATGAGGTCGAATTCGCATTCTTCCTTGAGGTAGGAGAAATCGGTGCCTGCGAAGGACGGATCCCATTTCACGCCTGCTTCTTTCGCCTGATCGAAGAGGCTGTGGATGCGGGCATGGGCGTACTGGATGTAGTAGACCGGGTTGTCGCTGGACTGTTTCTTGGCAAGATCGATGTCAAAGTCCATCTGGGAGTCGAGTGTTCTTGCGCAGAAGAAATAGCGTGCTGCGTCGGTGCCGACTTCGTCCATCAGTTCACGCAGGGTGACTGCCTGGCCGGTACGCTTGCTCATCTTGACTGGCTGTCCGTCGCGGAGGAGGGTAACCATCTGGAGGAGCATGATTTCAAAATCATCGGGGTTGTATCCGAGGAATTTCATAGCCGTCTTCAAGCGGATGATATATCCGTGGTGGTCAGCGCCCCAGATGTCGATGAGTTTGTTGTATCCTCTTTCGATCTTGTTTCCAACGTATGCGATGTCGGAGCAGAAGTAGGTCGGCACGCCGTTGGTACGGATGACGACTCTGTCCTTGTCATCGCCGTTCTTTGTGGTACGGAGCCAGAGGGCGCCGTCTTTTTCGTAAAGGTTGTCTTCATCCTTCAGTACCTTTAAGGCCTTGTCGACCTGTTCCGGATAGAGGGATTTTTCGGAGAACCAGTTGTCGAAGTCTACGTTGAAATCGTGGAGGTCCTTGCGGAGGGCGTCGAGTTTTTCGTTGAGGCTGATGTCCTTGAATGCCAGGAGGCGTTCTTCATCGCTCATGCCCAGGTATTTCTTGCCGTCTCTTTCAAGGATTCTCTTGGCTGTTTCGACGATGTCCTGTCCATGGTAGCCGTCTTCCGGGATTTCTGCGTCGTAGCCGCAGAGCTGGAGGTATCTGGCATTGATGGATTCAGCGAGATGGTCGATCTGGTTGCCTGCGTCGTTGACGTAGTATTCGGAATAGACGTCATAGCCGGCAGCGCGGAGCAGGTTCACCATAGCGGAACCGTATGCTGCGCCTCTGGCATGGCCGATGTGAAGCGGGCCTGTCGGGTTGGCGGAAACGTATTCCACGAGGATTCTGTCCTTCTGGTCTTTCGGAAGGTCCCCGTAGGACGGGCCTGTCTTCAGGATTTTTTCCAGTTCGGCATAGACGGTGTCTGCTGCCAGGAAGAAATTGATGAACCCTGCGCCTGCGATATCCATCTTGGCAACAAGGGGCGTGTCGATATGTTTCACGATCACTTCCGCGATCTGGCGCGGCGCTCTGTGCGCTGCTTTTGCCCAGCGCATGGAAGCATTGGTGGAATAATCGCCGAATTCCTTGGACTTCGGGACTTCCAGACGCTGCATGGGGGCGTATTCCCCTTCCGGCAGCTCGCCTGCCGCAATGGCGGCGTCCTTTGCTTTTTCAATGATTTCCTTCAGTTGTTCTCTGACTTCCATGAATACTCCGGATCCTCCCGCACTTCTATTACAACTTCATTTAAATGGTTAAACAGTCCTTTGAGCTCGACGTCGTAGGTCAGAACGACCTTGCCTTCGCCGCCTGTAAGACTGTCTTCGATGCTCCTTGTGACGACGGTCACTTCGAGGGGTCCCATCAGTGTCTGATAGGTCGACTTCGATGACTTGCCGATGCGGTACTCCTGCTCCTGCAGGAATGTGCCTTCCCGCAAAAGGCTGACGTGGTCCTCGTAAACGCGGAGCGTCGTCGTCGTGCCTTCCATGCCGGCTAGTTTCGTTTCCCGGTAAGAGACGTACCTCATATTCCCCTCTTCCCCGTAAATGCCCGGGGTTTCCAGGGTGATTTTCTCATCCTTTCCGGTCTCGTCACGCTGGACGGAAGTGACATTGATAATGACGTGTTTCTCCAATCTATGCCGCCTCCTTCATCAATGAATCAATCATTTTTATTATATCATAAGAAGGCCTTTTTCCACTCCTTCTTATAACAATACAATACTAATTATTATAGCACGCGCGTCTACCTCTCTCAAATGGAAAATGGAAATAAATAAAAAGAAAAAAGGGCGGAGAAATGAATCATTTCCGAGGGCCCTTTTCTTTTACTCTTTATGGTGTGCTCCGCGGTTGACCTGGATGATTTCTTCATGGGTGGGCGCTTTGGCAAGGTGCATGAGGTGGTCATTGATGGCATCGCGTACGCCGGGCGCTTTTCCAGGGACGGCTTCCTGCAGGGCTTTTTCCATTTCTTCTTTATTGTAGTCGCAGCAGTAGCAGGGTGTCCCGGGCTGCTGGCGCCAGGATTCTTCGAGGGTGCCTCCGTCGACGGGATCGAAGCCCGCTTCATCGATCAGGCGCATGACGACGGCTTTGTCTTCCGCACTGTCTCCTGCCGCAGCGGCGGCAAGTCTTCCCTCGTCCCCTTTCTTTCTGCCCTTCTCTGCCAGGGTATCCCCCCAGAACGTTGTTGAACGCTTTGATGATGGGATGCCCGATTTTCTCAGAAACCCAGAGGCTTTCTGTTTTTCCTTCGTCCAGTTCCTTGATATGGGAATCACGGAGGTCCGGATAATAATTGGACGTATCCACCACGATCGTCTTTCCTGCATCCTTGAAAAGATCCCTGGGAAGCTTCTCAATGGCAGGAAGAGGAACCGCCAGAATGACGACATCCTTTCCTTTGACGATTTCAGAAATATCCGAAGGCGCTGCGCCGATCTTCTCTGCAAACGCCCTGACGGCTTCCTTCCCTCTCGAATTGGCCACGCTGACCTGATGACCGGCCTTCACGAACTTCTCCGCCAAAGTCCCGCCGATATGCCCGACACCAATGACACCTATATTCATATCCACGCCTCCTATATATTGAAAGTTTTATATATATTATACACGAGGGGGAAAAGGGAGGGAACTGGGGAAACGAACTACAGCTCGGAGTAATCAACCCTATCCGCCGGCATCAGAATTTGGGGCCGGCACCTTCCCCGTCTGGGAAGGCGAGTGTTGGCGGCGCTCGGGAAAGTCAGCGCCCAGTACATCCGAGCTTGCGAGTTTCCACAAAAAAAGATGCGGAACTGTTTGGGTTCCACATCTCTATTGATTCTGTTTCTTTTCTTATCTCTTTCCGATTCTTCTTGCTTTGTAGGCTTTGAGTTTGGCGTCGCGGATTTCGAGGTGTTCGAAGTATTTCTTGGTTTCTGCGACGATGACGCCTGTGAGGCCCAGGAGGGCAATAAGGTTCGGGATGGCCATGAGGCCGTTGACGATATCTGCGAGTGCCCAGATGGATTCGAGTTTCAGGAAGGCAGCGGATGCGAGGATGACGAGGAAGAGGACTCTGTAGAAGAGGATGCTCTTGGTGCCGAAGAGGTATTCCCAGCAGCGTTCGCCGTAGTAGTTCCATCCGAGTATGGTGGTGAAGGCGAAGAGTGCGAGAGATACGGTGAGAAGGATCGGCGCGAAGCCGCCATAGGTGACGGCAATGCGTTCTGTGTAAGTTCAGCGCCGTTGGTGTCACCGAGCCACTGGCCGGATACGATGATGGTAAGACCGGTCAGGGTACAAATGATGATGGTGTCGATGAAGGTACCGGTCATGGAAATGAGGCCCTGTTCTGCCGGCCATTTTGTTTTAGCGGCAGCAGCGACGATCGGTGCGGAGCCTAAGCCGGATTCGTTGGAGAAGAGGCCTCTGGCGATACCGCTTCGCATAGCAAGCATGACGCCTGCGCCTGCAAAGCCGCCGGCAGCTGCGGTGCCGGAGAATGCGCCGGTGAATACCTGGCTGATGGCGCCCGGGAGGCCGCCTGCATTGAGTGCCAGGAAGATGACGGTAATGACGAAGTAGATGACGGCCATAGCCGGAACGATTTTTTCAGCAGCTTTTGCGATGGACTGGAGTCCGCCGAAGGTGATGATAGCTACGAGTACTGTAATAACGGCGCAGGTGATGTAAGTGGAAATGCCAAAGCCTGCTTCCACGGAGGAAATGATGGCGTTCATCTGTGTCGTGGTGCCGGAGCCAAGGAGGGCTACCATGCATCCGAAGAAGGCAAAGAGAACGGCGAGTGGTTTCCATTTCTTGCCAAGGCCCATTTCGATGTAGTACATCGGGCCGCCGGCGATGTTGCCGTTGTCGTCGACCTGACGGTATTTGACGGCAAGGCAGCCTTCTGCGTACTTTGTCGCCATGCCGAAGAAGGCGGCGAGCCACATCCAGAAGAGTGCGCCAGGGCCGCCGAGTTTGATAGCGGTAGCGACGCCGACGATGTTGCCGGTGCCGACGGTGGCAGCGAGCGCGGTACAAAGCGCTTTGAATGAATCAATGTCTCCTTCGCCCTTGTTTCTTGCGAAGAATATGAGCTTCAGAGCTCTCGGCAGTTTAACGACCTGCAGCAGTGTGAGCCGGAATGTGAGCCAGATGCCCGTACCGACAAGTAAGACTAAGAGCCACGGTCCCCAGACGATGCTGTCAATCTGGTTTAAGATGTCTAACAACATAGATTTTTCCTCCCATTTTCCCCAGATCCCCCACCCCTTTGGAGGGATCCACTACCTGAGAAAGACTTTCCTTTCCCAAAACCCATTAAAAAACCGCCGGCTCTAAAAATGAAAACAGAGCCGGCGGCCCATTGATTTCTCAAAGTCCTTGTCCGGCCCTGTCCTTTTGCCTGAGAGATTGAGGCTTGCGCCTTTTGCACCTTCGGCTTCCGCATCGTTTCAGCGGAGATCTCCAGAGTTATGTCCGCATACAGTTTCGTGTCCTTTGAACGCCTGATAGTGTTACTCCTTCGGCAGTCTCCGAAAGGTGTATATTGAATAAGTATACACTTTTCATCCTCGAGCTCTTTCTGTATGCATCATCCATTACGAATTGTATTGTTATTATAAGGCAAAGCAGGTGTATTGTACAATAGAATTTTTGTAAATTTTTTTATATTTCTATAAAAATTTCTTACAAGTTTTGCATATATAGTGGATACTTGTTGCATTATAAGCATACACAAGTCTATTTTATTACTATTATATATAGGAGAGCGTCATGAAGCTCATCACTCCCCATTTCCTTCCTTCTTATTCTGTGATCTGAATGTCAGAGGGCACTTCCTGTTCAGATGCGTTGACGACGACGGCAACGGCTGCATCGCCTGTGATGTTGAGGCAGGTGCGGAACATGTCGAGGACTCTGTCGATGCCGGCAACGAGTGCAAGGCCTTCGAGCGGAAGTCCGACGGACTGGAGTACCATGGCAAGCATGATGAGGCCTGCGCCCGGGACGCCGGCGGTGCCGATGGAGGCAAGGGTGCCGGTGAGGACGATCATCATCATCTGGTCAAAGGTGAGCGGTACGCCGAATACGTTGGCGATGAAAATGGAGCAGACGCCCATATAGAGAGCGGTGCCGTCCATATTGATGGTCGCGCCAAGGGGCAGTACGAAGGATGCGATGTCGCGGTGAACGCCGAGTTTTTCCTGGACGTTCTTCATGTTGACCGGAAGCGTGCCTGCGGAAGAGCAGGTGGTGAAGGCGATGGCCATCGCTTCGGACATGCCGCGGAAGAAGGTGACCGGGCTCATGTGAGCGGCGACGGTCGTCATGGCAGAGTAGACGCAGACGGCGTGGATGGTGCAGCCGATCAGCATGCAGATGATGACGGAGAGAAGCGGCAGGAGCACTTTCGGTCCGTTCATGACGACGACAGGAAGCAGCAGGCAGAAGACGCCGATCGGGGCGGTCTTCATGATCATGGCGATGATCTTGTAGCAGACTTCAGCGAATGCATCAAAGAAGCTGATCAGTGTCTCGGCTCTCTTGCCGCCGACGGAAATGATGCCGGCTCCGACGAAGAGGGCGAAGATGATGACTGGCAGGATGTCTGCCTTGGCCATGGATGCGATCGGGTTCGACGGGATCATGTCGACGAAGACCTGCATGATGCTCGGGGCTTCCTTGACCTTCGGCGCGGTCGCTCCGGCCATGCTCATGCCGGTGCCCGGATCAATGGCCAGGGCTACGGCAAAGCCGATCACGATGGCGATAGCGGTGGTCACCATGTAAATGGACAGCGTCTTGATACCGATACGGCCCAGTTTCTTCATATCCCCCATGGACGTCATGCCGACGACCAGGGAACAGAAGACGACAGGAACGATCATCATCTTGATCAGATTGATGAACATGGTGCCGATCGGGGCAATCCATGTCTTCACAGGCGCCGCCGCGCCTTCTCCCAATACCAGTCCGACGATGACGGACAGGACAAGGGAGGCAAAAATCTGTAACGAAAGATTCATAATTTCCCCTCCAGGTGCCTTTTAAGGCATTAAAAATGATAGACATATTATAGGAGCATACATAATAAAAAACTAATAGATTTCATAAATTATCCATACATTTATATATGTACCCATCTGAGATATTTAATAAATTATGTAAAGCATAACCTTTGTGTTATAATTTATGAGATTTACTATTTCGCTTTATGAATCAACATGCATGAAAAAAAGAGCGCGATTGAGAATAACCGCGCTCCCTATGTAAATTCGCTATAGGAAGGAAATGGGATTTCCTTCCTGAAAAATAAACGGGAAACTTTATTTTCTAATGATATTCAAATCTTCTGGACCACTTCTTCTGCGGCCGTCTCCCCTGCCCTTGCTGCCTTTTCAGCGGCAATGACTTTCTGGTAGGAGAAGACTTCTTCCTTGATGACCGGTGCGAGGACGAGGATGGAGATCAGGTTCGGGATCGCCATGAGAGCGTTCGCGATGTCGGAGAGGCTCCAGACGAGGTCTAGGGTCTGGGTAGCGCCTACGTAGACGACCATGGAGAAAGCGACGCGGTAGATGAGGTTGTACTTATGGGTGCCGAAGAGGTATTCCCATGCTTTTTCGCCGTTGTATTCCCAGCCGAGGATGGTGGAATATGCGAAGAGGATGATGCCGATGGAAACGATGTAGCTGCCGATCGGTCCGATATTGTGGGAGAAGGCTGCCATGGTGAGGGCCACGCCGGTCAGGGGCTTGCCGTCAGCGCCAAGGGTGCCGAGGACGCCGGAGGAAGCAATGGTGAGACCGGTGATGGAGCAAACGACGATGGTGTCGATGAAGGTGCCGGTCATGGAAATGTAGCCCTGTCTTGCCGGACGGTCAGTCGTGGAAGCAGCGGCCGAGATGGCAGCTGAGCCGAGGCCTGCTTCATTGGAGAAGCATCCTCTTGCCACGCCGTAGCGCATAGCGTTCATGACAGAAACAGTGATCGTACCGAGCACGCCGCCTTCGACAGCGGAAGGATCGAATGCCATCATGATGATCATGTAGAGGCCGTGCGGTACGTTTTCAATATTGAGGATGACGCAGAGGAGGCCGGCAGCGATGTAGAAGGCAGCCATGCCTGGAACGACGATGGAGGAAACTCTGGAAATGGAGGTGATGCCCCCTACGATGACGGCAAGGGTCATGACGGTCATGATGATGCCGCTGATTTCATTGGAAACACCGAATGTCGCATTGACGGCGGTGCTGATGGAATTCGCCTGGGTCATGTTGCCGATGCCGAAGGAGGCAATGACGGCAAAGAGAGCAAAGAGGAAACCCATCAAGATGCCGGCTTTCTTGTTCTTGAAGCCGTTCTTCATCGTGAACATCGGGCCGCCCTTCATTTCACCCTTCGCGTTCACTTCGCGGAACTTGAAGCCGAGCATGCATTCAGAGAATTTCGTGGACAGGCCGAAGCAGGCGGAAATCCACATCCAGACGAGAGCGCCTGGGCCGCCGGCAAACATAGCCGTCGCAACGCCCACGATATTTCCTGTGCCGATCGTAGCCGCCAGAGCGGTCATCAGCGCGGAGAAGGGAGAAACGTCGCCGCTGCCCCTTGAAGTCGTCCTAGACTCCTTCGAGAAAATGCTCTTCAGAGCATAAGGAAGATTTCTCCATGTGAGAAAGTGAAGAGTGAGGGTCATGTAAATCCCCGTGCCCACGAGGAGACAGAGCATAACCGGCCCCCATACGAAACTATCAGCCGCATTGGCCCATTGATTGAGTTCAGCCATATCCATTTTCGGCAGCTCCCTTCTTGATTACTTGCTATACGGGATTCAATAATTTTTGGAAACAAAAAAGCGCCGCACTCAGCCTTCAGAAAGATCTGAAGTGCAAAGCTGGCGCTATGTATGTATGCATCCACGCATAGCCGGGAGTTACCCTGCTGCCAGCCCTGTCCTTTTGCCTGAGAGATTCGGGATCAAAGATCCCTTTGCACCTTCGGCGTCCGCATCTTTTCAGCGGAACTCTCCAGAGATGTGTCCGTACACAGTTTCGTGTTCTCAGAACGCCTGATAGTGTTACTCCTTCGGCAGACATTTTCATGTCATTTTTCCGTGTACTTCATCCACCCTTATGGTACGGGAACCCGTACATTTCCACCACAAACCGGGACTCGTCATAGATTCCGCCCTCGGATGTGATTTGATTGAATTATACACGCATTTTTTCAAAAAGCAAGTACTTCTTCATATATTTTTTTTATATATTGATACTATGTATTTTTCTAAATTCCGCATACATGAAAAACGCCGCCTGTATACTGTATATAGCATATACAGAGAGTATAAGGAACTAGTTTTCGGGACAGATGGAAATGGATGTACTATGTTTTTTGATAGAAAATATCTATGTAATTTTGAAACAGGAGGAAAACGGGAAAAAAATAAAAGATTAAAGGCGCAGGGAATGGGAAGAGACAGATGGATAAAAAAACAAAAGAGGAGATTTTAAGAGCGCAGGATACCTTCCTTATATATAGTATTTATATATAGAGAGGAGGATTAAAACCGGACAACCGAACTTCGTTCGTAGTAATCAACCCTAACCGCCACTTTGTGGCCCTCCTTCCCCGTCTGGGAAGGTCAACACCACTTACTTGCTTCGCAAAAGGAAAACAAGCAAACCGAACTTCGTTCGAGGAAAACCCTACAACCAGCCTAGCGGCTGAGGAACTACATCTCATTCGTCATCTACGCTGACACCTTCTCTTTTCGGAGCAAGGTTAACACCCTTAAACCAAGGCTACGCCTTGATGAAAAACTCAAAACCTCGCTACGCTCGATGAAATGCAACTCATCCGTCGGCTCCGCCGCCACCTTCTCCTTTCGGAGCAAGGTTAAAACCGGCCTACGGCCCTGAAAATCCAGACTCAGTACATCGCAGTTAGCAGCAGCGGCAAGCGGCGCACCTTGGCCTTTTCCCCTACCCCCCCGCCAGAAAACCCCGTCCTATGCATCGGGCGGAGTTTTGCTGTGTTTCCTGTATTTCCTTTATTTCCTGTAAGGGAGATTTCTTTAATCTTGCCTTTTTGAGCCTGATCAGATACCGGCTCTTTCTTCGATTGCTGCTTCTTTGGCAGCTGCTTTTTCTGCTTTTTCGCGTTCGATGACGGCCTGGAAGCGGACGACTTCTTCTTTGATGACAGGAGAGAGAACCAGCAGGGAAATGAGGTTTGGAATTGCCATGAGTGCGTTGGCAATATCGGAAAGGTTCCATACCAGATCCAGGGTCTGGGTAGCACCTACGTAAACAACCAGGGAGAAGATGATTCTGTAAACCATGTTGAATTTATGGGTTCCGAAGAGGTATTCCCATGCTTTTTCACCGTGGTATTCCCAGCCAATGATGGTGGAGTAGGCGAAGAGGATGATGCCGATGGCTACGATATAGGTACCGATGATGCCTATTTGGGTAGAGAAGGCTGCCATGGTGAGGGCGATGCCTTTCAGCGGTGCGCCGCTGGCATCGGTAGTGCCAAGAACGCCGGAGGAAGCAATGGTAAGACCGGTGATGGAGCAGACAACGATGGTATCCCAGAAGGTGCCGGTCATGTTGATGTAGCCCTGGCGAACGGGGTCGTCGGTGGTAGCAGCAGCAGCGGTGATGGCTGCGGAGCCCAGGCCGGCTTCATTGGAGAAGCAGCCTCTGGCAACGCCGTAACGTATGGAGTTCATGACGGTAACTGTGATGGTGCCGAGGACGCCGCCGCCAATGGCCTGCGGGTTGAAGGCCATCATGAAAATCATATAGAGGCCGTGAGGTACGTTCTGGATGTTAATAAGAATGCAGATGAAGCCTGCGATGATGTAGAACACAGCCATACCGGGAACAACGACAGAGGAAACTTTGGAAATTGTCTTGATACCGCCAAGGATGATAATCAGGGAAAGGACGGTGAGGATGACGCCGCAGACTTCCACCGGTACGCCGAAGACTGTCTGTACGGCTCCGGAAATGGAGTTTGCCTGGGTCATGTTGCCGATACCGAAGGAAGCAATGACGGAGAACAGTGCGAAGAGGAAGCCAAAGGTACGGCCAGCGGTTTTATTTTTGAAACCGTTTTTCATGGTGAACATGGGGCCGCCCTTCATTTCACCTTTAGCATTGACTTCACGGTATTTAATAGCCAGCATGCATTCGGAGAATTTGGTGGTGAGGCCGAAGCATGCGGAAATCCACATCCATACCAGGGCGCCGGGGCCGCCGGAGAACATGGCGGTGGCAACGCCTACGATGTTGCCGGTGCCGATGGTCGCCGCCAGCGCCGTGCAAAGGCTCTGGAACTGACTGATGGCTTCATCGTCCGTGTGGGCGGTGACATTCCGGTCCAG
>OGPZ01002123.1_pt1 | contig 12668 bp, 12 predicted proteins | sample 1553111 | NCBI WGS metagenome assembly OGPZ01 (sample SAMEA2579968, study PRJEB22360) | human gut metagenome
ACGGTTGCTAGGCAAGCCTGGGTCTCAGTCAACAGAACATCGCTGACAGTAGCGGTGTATCCAAGAAAACGGTCAACCGTGTGCTTAAACGTGCCAAAGAGCTCAACATCTTTGGGCCGTTAGAAGCCAACGAGACCGATGCCGTTCTTGTGGAGAAGCTGTTTCCATCCGCACAGAAGCAGGTGTCATCAACAAAACGGATGCCTGACTTCAACTACATCCAGAAGGAGTTGCTCCGAAATGGTGTCAACAAGAAGCTCCTCTGGACGGAATACCTGGAGGAATGCCGCCAGTCCGGTGACGAGCCTCTTATGTATTCTCAGTTCTGCTATTACATCCAGCAAGATGAGCAGAAACGCCGGGCAACTATGCACATCAACCGGAAGCCCGGTGAACAGATCGAGGTCGACTGGGCTGGAGATCCCGCTCAGATCACGGATCCAGATACCGGCGAGATCATCCCGGCTTTTCTCTTTGTAGGCGTTATGACGTACAGCCAGTATCCTTACGTTGAAGCTTTTATTAACGAGAAACAGCGTGCCTGGATCACTGCTCATGTACATATATGTATGAGTACTTCGGCGGCGTAACCCGCATCCTGGTCCCGGATAATACCATGACAGCAGTAATCTATAACAACGACTGGTATAATCAGGAACTTAACACCATCTATCATGAGATGGCGGAGCATTACAACACGGCTATCATACCGGCCCGCGTCCGGGCCCCAAAGGATAAGCCGAATGCTGAGGGATCTGTGGGTGTCATCTCAACCTGGATCACTGCAGCTCTTCGCAATGAACAGTTCTTTTCGCTGGCTGAACTAAATCAGGCCATCCGCAGGAAACTGAAGGAATTCGTGAATCGCCCTTCCAAAAGAAAGAGGGTACCCGATACGAGATTTTCCGCGACGAAGAACTGCCATTACTGGCCAAGCTACCGGCTACCCCTTATGAACTGGCGGAATGGAAACAAGCCACCGTTCAGTTCAATTATCACATATCTGTTGACAGAATGCTATATTCCGTCCCTTACGAATTCATCAAACGCAAGGTGGATGTGCGGGTAACCGACACAGTTATCGAGATATTTTACAATCACAACCGCATTGCCTCCCATCAGCGTTTATACGGTCGGAAGGGGCAGTACAGCACCGTTACGGAACACATGCCAGCCGATCACCAGGCTTATCTGGAATGGAACGGTGACCGCTTCCGTAAATGGGCAGAGCGGATTGGAACCAATACTTGCAAGGTTGTTAACGCGATTCTTACCTCCCAAAGGGTTGAGCAACAATCCTACCGAAGCTGTACGGGGCTTCTCAAGCTGGCAGATAAGTATTCTGACCAGCGGCTGGAAGCAGCGTGCCGAAAGGCGCTTTCCTACACAGCTAGCCCAAGCTACAAGAGCATTAAAAACATCTTGGCATCCGGGCAGGATAACATCGATACGGAGTCTCAGGCTCCCAATGCTGCATCAACTCAGAACAAACACGCCATTACTCGCAGCGCTGACTTCTACAGGAGGTAAGGATCATGACTAACCAGAGCACCATAGATAAACTCATCGAAATGCGACTGACTTCTATGTCAGATGCTTTTATCACACAGATGGATGACCCTAAGATGAAGGACGTTCCTTTCGAGGATCGTTTTGGTCTGCTGGTCGACATTGAATACAACAACCGCAAAAGCAACAGCCTGAAGCGCCTGATCAAAGGTGCCGGGTTTGACCAGCCGGAGGCTTACATTGCCGATATCAACTATACTTCCGGCAGGAAGCTTAACCGCAACCTGATCGAAAGGCTGGCAACCTGTGAATACATCACGGAGCATCGGAACCTGTTCATCACTGGTGCCACAGGAAGTGGCAAGACCTACATGGCCTGCGCTTTCGGCATGGAAGCCTGCAAACAGCGCTACAAGACAAAGTACGTTCGTCTTCCGGACATGCTCCTTGAGCTCGACTTGGCACGTACAGACGGCTCCTACAAGAAGGTCCAGGCTAAGTACGCCAACCCCATCCTTCTTATCATTGATGAATGGCTCCTACTGAAGCCGACGGAAGCAGAACAACATGATATCCTGGAACTGCTTCACAGACGAAGAAAAAAATCCTCCACGATTTTCTGCTCGCATTACGATCCCAGTGGCCGGATGACAGCCCCTTGGCAGAAGCTATTCTTGACCGCATCAAACACGATGCCTACAAGATCAACATCATTCCGACTGATCCTGACAACTACCGTTCCATGAGAGAGGTATACGGACTGGATCCGGCGTTAAGCGAATAATAGTAACCCATTAACTGGCGCCCATCCTGAAGAGCATCTTCTTCGGGATGGCGGCTCCGCCGCACACATACCGGTTTCCTTATGCCCGGACTCGCGGTTTCCGGTCAACCGGACAAGCGGTTTCACCGCACCGGTATATCCACAACCGAACGTTTCAACAAGTCGCTTGATTCAGTTAGTCGCTAACAATACTTTCTTAATGTACATGCGGCATTATTATGCTACGATTTAATGGATTAAAAACTCATCCAAAAGTACTGCTGCCTTTTCGCTATTAAGTCTAATGAGCATTTCCAGAAGATGCATGTATGCATTTGACAAGTCTTCATCTTTTTTGATGGCATCGCTGTGAAATACATATGCGTCCAAGATCAACTTGTCTACAATGCTTTGATGTTCACAGATGGTCTTTTCGTAATCCCAAGATTTTTCTTTTTCACAATTTGAAAATACTGTCTCTACTGATATCAGAATATCCGGTAGTAACTCTTTTATGTGCATCTGATACAAAGTCATTAGAAAAGATCTAAAGTGGTGATGCCCATATTTTCCATACTGCTGGTTTAAAAATCTTTTATCCTTTTCTGAATATGATGTATTGCATTTACTCCAATCCCCATAGAATTTATGATCAATCATAGCTACTGCCTGCGTTAATCCAATTCTTACAGATGGATTATTAATCGCCAAAATATTCGTCTCAAGAATCTTTATCTTTTTCTCAATGAGTTCTCTTAATTTGTTGTCTTGATAAGCATCAAAATATCTAGAAACAAAACTACAGAAAACATCAAGATACAATTCGATGGTCTCTCTGCTGAACTTATCGAAATCAATACCATCGAAAAGAAGCGAAATTACCCTATCAAAGGATTCTTGATCTGCACAAATTTCTCTTTGAAAGAAATGAACAACATCATATTTCGAAAACGTTCCAATAATCTGAAATGCACTATTGTCACAATCTGCTTGATATTTTATTTCGATAAAACATAATATTATTTGTTTGATAACCTCATAGAACAAGCCATCTTGTAATGTAATCCCACAATTAGCAACATGACATAGCATACGTATATCGTAATCATCCAATGTAAAGTGTGTGAAATCACATGCTTCTTCCTCATATAGATACTTTTGGATAATTACTTCTCTCTGACTTTCAAAACCTGATTCTTCTTCATTCTCCGCAAAATAATAATCAACACCAGATAAATGCTTTTGCATATTGGGAAAGAATTGAAAATCGTCCTCATCATGCCTATTCTTTATATACTCTGCGTTGAATTTTTGATGATTCATTTCATCTTCTGCCAGCTTTATTATTGCCGTAAAGACGATATGTGCCAACTTCTCATTTGTAGTCAAATACTGTTGGGTAAAGTTAGCGATTTTTTGAATTTGACCATTATTAAAATCATCAATTAGACTTCCAAGCAAAATACTCTTAATAAGATTCTGAGAGGTAAGTGGCAACTCCTTATCTAATTGTTTAAACAGAACTGGCACCCATTTTATATCAGCTACAAAAGAACCGTTATTGAATAACTCTTTAATTCCAGAAGCCCATACTTCACAGAGATAGCCTCGCCTCTCCTCTGTTATATTCTTGTTAATTAAAGAAAGAACTATGAGCTGAACAAGAATATCCTCATACTGGATTCTTATTAAATCATCTTTTTTAATGAAATCTATAACCCTGTCAATTAATTTATCCAGTTTGGAATAATCTAAGTTTTCTAATCCGTCATTAGCTTGTGTGATGACTTGATTGATTTCCGTCTTTAACGCATCGGTATGTTCTTTTTCTGCCACAACAAATTCAGGCACTACAGTATCAGGTATTGAAGGAGATATTTCATAATATCCGCCTCCCAAATCTTTTATTGACGGATTTCTTAGATCCATCTTCTGAACTTGTAGTTTCCAATCACCACTATAAAATCCATCTTCGATTAGAGAATACAGATAATCCATTATCTCTATTGCCTTTTCTCTTATATCATCACTTGCAAATAGTTGTATTTTTGAAACATACTCTTGAAGGTTGCAGTCACACAGTCTATCCAAAGTATAACGATCTTCGATATCCGGAACACCTACTGTCTGCATAATCTGCTTTTTTAAAAGAACCTGTGTTGGGTTTGGATGATAAAGCAAATGTCTTTGAATATCAAAATGAAGCAATTCGTAGCTTGAAGCCAATTCCAAAGCATATCCGGGCAATTCTTTTTGGAAATGAAATCCAATTTCCTGAATTACGGACAACATTGCAATGTTATTAGCCTTAGTGTATATTTCATTCTTGATCCATTCTCCCATTCTAAAGAAAAGTTCTTGATCGTTCTGAAAACGATCCAAATATTCAATAAAAACATTTTTAGAAAAATACACAATATCACTAATAATAGTAGGAACCTGATATTCCTGTGCTCGACAAATCCACATTCTTCCATTCGCATAGTACTCTTTAATATCCTTTTTCTCCGGGAAGTATATTGCAATTTTCATTACAGAATCCGGTTCATTCTTAGCCAGATTATCAAAGGCTCTATTCGTAAACTCAAGCGCCCATTCCAGACCAACCTTAAAGTTTGTTCTGAACAAACAAATCAAAAAGTATTTGAATGTATCTTGACTTGCCAAGTGTGTTTTAGAAGCATTATTGCTTAAACCATAAGCATATTCTCTATCATATGCTCTTGAATAAAATGGCTCGTCATCATCTTCATTCTTAAAATAAATACAACTTGCCAGCCTACACAAATCTTCTCCAAGATTTTTGGTTAATGCCGGATAATATGCATTTTCGAATATCCAAGAAGCTAAATCGCTTGCCCAGCGACGATCCTCTCTGTTTCCATTCAGATATCTATCACCCACTAGTTCAAAAAAGCTTTTGAGCCACTCTTTCGAAGAACCTGCAAGCATAAATAAGATTGTCAAATAGTGCCCCATGCGTTTGACCGATGAATAATACCATCCCTGAGATTTATCATCACTTTCAACACTCAAATAGTATTCCTGCATACGGCAAACTGCATCAGAAATAGAATTCGAACTGTCAACCCTTGTGGTGATTATATTCTTTGCATAATCAGAACACATCTTAACCACAGAATCACTTTTAACTGCATTATCTATAAAGAGTTTCTCAGCGAAAACAAGCTGTATCATACTCTCCCGAGCTTTTCCTATTGGATTTAATGCAAGATCATGTTCCTTTCCATTATTAATCAATCGTACCTCGAAAGCATATAGATTTATAATGTCGAGGAACTCTTGTAGAATACAGTTCTCCCTTAATTCTGATAAATACTCTTTAAAGAAATCATTACAATACTTGGATTTTACAATTCCGATTTCTGTTTGCTTTCTCCATCTGTCATCTGAATGATCAGAAAACAGTAATTTATAGATAAATTTACTTCTATTGTTTTTTATAAATAATTTGTTTGCAATCCAAATCTGATATCTGCGATAAACGCAACGTCCTAATGAAGAAATTTCATCATAGAATAGTTCCAGATTACCTCTGCACTCATCAAACGCTTTGTCAAAATACTGCTCAAAGCAGATATCCTCAAAAACATCATATTTCAGTCTGACCAGTCCATTCGACACTGTAACGATTCCCTCAGATACTAAAGGTCTCAATACAGATGATTGTACATTCATTTCTCGCATCCCAAGTAAGAATTTTTTGGCACGTTCAAATACAATGTTATTTACAATATTACAAATATCACTAGTATCAACATTATATTTAGATGCTTTGTTTCCTAAGCAAATGACATTTTTCCAGATATATTCCCTGAATGCATTCTCGTCCGATATATCCAAGGATGTAATTCCATTGGTGATTACAAGATTAATGTAAAATGGATTCTTAAGTAGCTCTGAGTAAGTTTTTTGGTTTCTTAATTCTCTTATTACAGGATAGACATTACAAATTTCATCCAGTTCAGACTCTGTAATATCATCAATTTCATACGTTTCCACAGCATACTTTGTGTGTAATTTGATAAATGCATTCCTATCGGTAGTTCTGCAAGAAGTTAAAATAAATACATTAGGATAATCACTTGATATATTATAAAGTTCCTGTAGAACTATGTATTTTTCATCAGAATGATCTGCAATGAACTCAAGTGCATCGATATAAATCACAATTCTTTCGTCCGATAATTCATTGAAAACAATGTTCAAATCACAATTCCATACATCACGTAAGTGAGTGGCTCTAACAAACTCCTCTGCTCTCGCTATTAGTAAAAGTTTTTCTGCAGATACTAAGTTTTTACAAAGTGCCGACTTTCCGCAACCGGCATTTCCTTGGATTGATATGAACTTATGCCCTTCTCTTTTGATTTTGGATATTAGCTCATTTCTATCAATCGAATATTCACCATTTATTTTGTTGTCTATGCTGTCAAGTTTTATATCTTTACTAACCTTCACAGCATAATGAAACGCAGCAATATTATTATCTTTATCGCTATTCAGGAGTTTCTCTGTATTTCGCAATGTCTCCTGAGAAGTGATCTCCAAACTGTCAACTTTTCTCTCCAGTTCTACAACCTTCTCTGTAGTCCCTTCAATTGAATCTTGAAGAACTCTGTCTCCAACAGTCATCTGTGAACGGGTATAATCGTTGTATTTTTCAAAGGTTCTGTGTATGAAATCACAGATATCATTTCTTTGATTATAATCTACAACTAGATATGCCTTTTCTTTAAAAAATTCTTCAATGATGGTATCTATCTCATCAGGCTGAAATATATGTTCCTTATATTTTGCAGCCATTCCACATTTGAACGCATCTATTATTCTCTGAGTGGTCTCATCCTCTGCATCCCATTCAACAAATACTATTTTTTTCTTGGCACGTTTCTTCTTGCAGAAATGAAACAATCCAGATGCCCATCCTCGTCCAGCTTCTTCGATAGTCACAAGACTGCTAATTAACCCTATAATCGTTGCAATGTCCATAATTATCGGCCTCCGCATATCTTTTCTCAATGTTTCAATACTATTCACCGTCTGCTTTACGCTTCACATACGTAATCTCTATATCGTAGCCAAGTGCCTCCATCATCTGAACGAAGGTATTATTAATAACACCGTCTTTCTTTTTGATGACACGGTTCACATACTGGCTGGTAGTATTTATCTCTTCCGCAATCTGCACCTGAGTTTTCCCAGTCTCGATACATTTCACTTTTACATCAACTTCAATATTGTTTTTAACCATGTAGCCACCTTCCTCGCAGATACACAAAATAATCTTATTGAGATACATTATAGCACAACTGTCAACCTCGCTGCAACAGCAAAACGTCCTGCCAACCACCACAGTCAGCAGAGCGTTCTCTGATTTTCTTCCATATTAAATTGCCCGGAACATCTTCTGTGTCACAGGCTTTTCGCCTGTGGTCTTTTCCAATTCCTTCTTGGCAGCGTTCAGTTTGTTGTGGTCAAGCTTTTTTGTAACACTAAGGGCTAAAAAAATCCTATTATGACGATGCCCCTTTTTCAAATGGCATCATGCTGTTTTTCGTGCTTCAAAGGGGGTTTTATAGTTATTGTAAGAATGAGGTCTTCTATGATTGTACGTTGTGTAAGCAAATTCTTCTATTGCTGTATACAAAGCTTCTTCTGGCTGGTATTCATACTGATAGATCAATTCATTTTTTAACGTGTTGAAATACCTTTCCATTGGTGCATTATCATATGGATATCCAGCTTTACTCACACTTTGTGTGACTGCCATCCGCTTACAGTATTCTGTAAAATCTTTAGAAGTATATTGGCTTCCCTGATCACTATGTAAAATAAGTACTCCTTTGATTTCAGACTGGGACTCTATAGCTTTGCGCAATGTGCGTATAGCAAGCTCTGACGTTATATTCTGATCAGTTATGCTGGCGACAACACTTCTGTCATGCAGATCTATAATTGTACAGTTATATCTCTTGCTTCCATCTGATAGATACAGATAGGTAAAATCTGTACACCATTTTGTATTGATTTCATCGCATGTAAAATCCTGTTCAAGAATATTTCTAAATAATTTATAGGGATGCCCTTTCGTGTATCCAGGCTTTCTGCGGCGGACAATCGATTTTAATCCCATTTCTGGTGGTAGTATATAAATAGTACAAAGTAAAGATGACTTCTTCCAATAGATGATATAAAATTAATATATGGAGGAAGAACATTATGGCAAAAGGTACACAATATTCAAAACAATTCAAAGAGGATGCTGTCCGTTACAGAAAAGATCATCCTGAACTGACCGTTCAAAAAGCTGCTGAGAACCTTGGGATCAGCGAGTCTGCATTAAAAAACTGGATGAAGGCAGCCAGAGAAAATGAAGGTTCTGTCCCCACACGCGGAACAGGTAATTATTCCAGTGATGAAGCCAAAGAAATTGCCCGTCTTAAAAGAGAACTGCGAGATACTAAGGATGCCCTTGAAATATTAAAAAAAGCAATCGGTATCCTGGGAAAATAACAGAAGCTATTTATACTGCCACTTCAGAATACACCACAGAGGTGGCAGAACTGCCACAGAAACACCGGGTTTCTGTTAGCGGGGTACTGAAAATATTAGGTGTTTCACGCTCTGGATACCGTGCATGGAAGCAACGTGTCCCATCGGTTTCTGAAAAGCATCGTGATCATATCAAGGATGCTATCAAACAGATCTATGATGGATCGCATCAGAACTATGGTGCACCCAAGATCACAGAAATGCTGCACAGGCAGGGGGAATCTATTGCTGAAAAAACGGTAGGTAATTATATGCGCCAAATGGGGATCAAAGCGCAATGGGTAAAACCATATACAGTAACAACAATCGATTCTGATTTCAACAGTGAACTGCAAAATATCCTTGATGAGCAGTTTAATCCTTCAAGGCCGGACGCTGTATGGGTATCTGATATCACGTATATATGGACATACAATGGATTTGTGTATCTGACAAGCATAATGGATCTTTACTCAAGGAAAATCATAGCATGGGTACTCAGTCAGAGTCTTGAAGCAATCCATGTAGTAGAATGTGTAAACAAAGCGAAGCAGATGCGAAATGTCACCTCGCCGCTTGTGTTTCATAGTGACAGAGGTATACAATTCGTATCCCAGGCATTCCAGAAAGTAACAGAAGGAATGATAAACAGTTACTCAAAGAAAGCATACCCATGGGATAATGCATGCATAGAATCCTTTCATTCACTATTAAAACGAGAATGGCTGAACCGCTTTAAAATATTTGATTATAAACATGCATACCGCCTTGTTTTTGAGTACATAGAGACATTTTATAATACAGTAAGGATTCATAGTCATTGTGGATATCTTTCGCCTGATGAGTATGAAAAACAATACAGGAATAAACTATTAGAGCTGGAGCAAAAACTTGCCGGCTAAGTATGCTGGCAAGATGGAAAAAAGTCATTCTTAATTTGTACTTTTTCTTGACATAGGATCAACACTTTCCGGGAATACTCAGAAAAGCAGGCGGTCATTGCGTCTGCCTGTCCAGCCTTGAAAAACAGCAGGTATTTGTCCGGCCCGGTTTTATAGAACGCATAGTCTACATTCCATTTCCGGGCCACGCGGTCAAAGGACTTGGCATCCCCGGATAGCTCAATGCTGTTGGTGGCTGTACCGTGGGCCATGAGCTTTCGCACACTTTGTTTTCCATGCGGTACTTGCCGCCCACGGTATGCCTTGCGGATCTTCCGGCCCACCATGCCCAGCACATACGCCAGTCCCCGCGCCGTCAGCTTGGTTGTTTTTACGGATATGGCTATCGTGCGCCGGGAAATATCTTCATCAATCAGTTACACCGCCTCCTTCCTTGGGACAATTTGTCTCGAAGTGCCATCACCGATCCCCACGGTCTTTTTTCTGCATTTGACGGTAGCCCTCCAAAGAAGAACCGTCTATGATTTCCTGATAAGCGGCCATTTGCTCCCGGATAGAGAGCTTCGGGAAAGAGAATACCTTATGCTCCTTGGGAATATCCTGCAAGCCGTGATACACTTCCACGAAATGATCGCTTTCTTTGACAACATAGCCGCCCGGGGCAAAATGGCCGTTTTCGTGGATGCAGGCATCCCGGCCATACGCCTCATAATCGAAATACGGTTTTACCTGATCCGGCACATCCAACATTTCCAGATCGTCCACATAAATACGCCCCAGCGTTTCCTCATCGGATACGCCGGGGTAAAAGCCGTAACAGTCCAGATTTTGTGTCAGATTGATGATGTCCCGCACCGAAGAACAGTGATCGCCGCTGTCGAGGACGGCCTCCAGTGTTTCCAGCTCCGATGAGGTAAGCTCGGAAAGCAGGCAGGCCAGATGATTAAGCTCATCCAGATTTTCATACTCGCTCAAATGGTCATAGAGCCCCAGCACATCCCCATCGAAAGAGGTAATAAAAATTTCCTGATAGCGGACGCCATCCACGCCGATCCGTTTCAAGAGAGCCTCCACCTCCTGGGCGGTTGTGGGAAATTTCAGTGTTTCACCCACAAGCTGGCCCTCGCTGTACTTTCCGGCGTTGGTAACGTAGGCTTCAAACAGGGTTGCCATTAGCGGCGGCCCTGTCCCTTGACGGTCAGGATGCCCTCAAGGGTTGTTGCCGTAATTCCCAGCCGCTGGGCCACGGCAATATCATTTTTCATGGCTTCGGTCATACTGTGCCCGCAAACAACCAGCACATGAGAACGGCGGAGCAGGTCACGGCTCATGTCGATGCCGCTTTTATGCTCCTCGGGAACAGCATCGTTGAGAAACAGGGGCAAGTACAAAGGCGGACAAATAGGAGAAAAGCCTGCCTCATACACGGTGCGGCAATACTGCGCCGCCAGTTCTGCGTTTTCGCTATCGCCGCCGAGCCATGCAGCGGTGATATAAGCAAGGGGTCGTTTCATCGTTCATACCTCCGATATTTTAATAAGAAAGTTCAACCCAAACCCCACGCCCTTTCCCAGTCTTGGGAAAGGGGGCGGCTCTGGAGGATATACCCCCGCCGCTTGCCGGGGAAATAGCACAGCCGGGGCAGACCGTCAAGGGCGAGCCGCCGAAAACGGCGGTGCGCTGCACCCTTGACGGCCCACTCCCGGCTGTACTAAAAAACAGGCGGCGACGGGGGATATATACCACCAGAGCCTCTGCGCGAGGGCGGGGCCCTCGGGACAAAGTGTCTCGAAGTTGTTACTTGTCAAGTTCCTGCTTTTTCGGGGCTTTTGCCAGCTCCGGCGGCTGTTTTTCTTTCCAGTCATCCAGCAGGGACATAATCTGTTCTTTCATTTTGGCGGGAGTGACCTCCTTGCCAAAATACTTTTCCAGTTCCGCAGTAGAAATAATCACGCCTCGATCCTCCTTTTTCTGTTCTGATAAGATACCGTCAATGACATCGCCGTTAAGCTTGCCTTCCTTATCCAGCTCCCGAAGCCGTTTAGCCTGGGCCAGCGAGGGCGAAGCCTGCTCCCCGTCAATGGAAACAGCAATAAGCCTCTGATTTTTCGGTTTGATGTAGGAAAGCTCCACGGCAGGCATGAAGCCCATCTTTTTATCGTCTACCTTATCCAGAAGCTCCGGCACAAGGGAGTTGAGCCGCAAGTAGCGCATGACCTTTTTATAGTTCATTTCATGCGCCTCGCCTACAATCTCAACCGAGCGTTTCCCGACATCGCCTTCCGCAACACCTTTCAGCCGCCCGCCCTGATGCTTGATGTCCTCAACCTCGAGTTCCAGCAGCGCGGCCAATTCGCTGGGGAGCATCCCGTCACGCTGCTTGTTGCTGTCCTTCATGGCCTGTACCGCTTCGTGGTCGGTCATTTCACGGACGATAAAGGGCATTTCCTCCAGTCCAGCCAGCTCACTGCCGTGGGTACGGCGATGGCCCGCTACAATTTCATAGCCGTTTCCATCTTTCTCCGGGCGGGCAAGACCGGGAACCATTACACCGTTTACGCGGATAGAAGCAACGATTTCCTGCATCTTCGCATCGTCCCGTACCTTAAAGGGGTGCGGACGGAATGTGTGAAACGGATGAACCTCGGAAAGTTTCAGATAAACCAGCTTGCCTTCCTCAACCGGGCGGGGCGGTGTAGTCGGCTCGGGAGCCGTCTGTTCCACAGCGGCAGTTTCCTTCAGTGCCGTATCCTGTGCGGGCTTAATGGGCTCCTTGGCATCCGGGGCCTTTCCATCGCTTCGGGACACTTTGTCTCGTTTGGACGGCTTGGGCTTGTCAGGGGCCGCCTTATCCGCCTTGGGTGGGCGGCCCTTGCGGGCCCCAGCCGATTTCTCCGATTTTTGATTTTCAGTCGCGGCCTTTTCTGCTTTCGGCGGAC
>OGPZ01002126.1_pt1 | contig 12653 bp, 5 predicted proteins | sample 1553111 | NCBI WGS metagenome assembly OGPZ01 (sample SAMEA2579968, study PRJEB22360) | human gut metagenome
CAAGGTGCTTTGGAAGCGGCAAATCGAGAGCCATAAGCATTGCAGGCCAAATGATTGCGTGAAAACGCATTATATCTTTTGCAACCATATGCAAATCGGCAGGCCAAAATCTGTCAAAATCATCATATTTATCGTTAAGATAGCCAAGTGCGGAAATATAGTTAGAAAGAGCGTCAACCCAAACATAAATAACATGCTTGTCATCAAATGTTACAGGAATGCCCCATTTAAAAGTTGTTCTTGATATGCACAAATCTTCAAGTCCCGGTTTAATAAAGTTGTTTACAAGTTCAACAGCTCTTGTTCTCGGCTGTAAATAATCTGTTTCAAGAAGTAGTTTTTCAATTCTGTCTGCAAAAGGTGAGAGCTTGAAGAAATATGCTTCTTCTTCCGCTTCGGTTACTTCTCTTCCGCATTCAGGGCATTTTCCGTCGACAAGCTGGCTTTCAGTCCAAAACGATTCACAAGGTGTGCAGTATTTTCCTTTATATGTTCCCTTGTAAATATATCCTTTGTCATAAAGCTCTTTAAAGATTTTTTGTACTGTTTCAATATGATAATCATCAGTAGTACGAATATATCTGTCATAACTGATGTTCATATAGCTCCAAAGTTTTTTAAATACTTTAACTATTTCGTCTACATATTCTTTTGGAGTAATTCCTTTTTCCTTAGCTTTTTGCTCAATTTTTAAACCGTGTTCATCAGTACCGGTAAGAAAAATAACATCTTTACCCTGCATTCTTCTGAAACGGGCAATAGAGTCGCACGCTACGGTTGTGTAGCAATGACCGATATGTGGGTTGCCTGATGGATAGTAAATAGGTGTAGTTATATAAAATTTTTCTTTTTCAGCCATTTTGTTTACCTCCGATATTAAAGAAGCGATGCAGCACCTTTATCAAGCATAAGTGTAACATCTGTATGAAACTGTAAAACTGAAGCAGGGCATTGAGAAGTTACATTTCCGTCAATAAGCTGCTTAATTGCTTTTGCTTTATTTTCTCCAATTGCGATAATAAGTATTCTCTTCGCTTGCATAATTGAGCCGATACCCATTGTTACGGCGTGGGTAGGCACTTCTTCAATTGATTTAAAAAAGCGGCTGTTATCTTTAATTGTGCTTTCTTTAAGAGCTACAACATGGCTCCATCTTTGGAAGCTGTCTGAAGGCTCATTAAAAGCAATGTGACCGTTTGAACCGATACCTAAAAGCTGAATATCAATTCCGCCGGATTTCTTAATTCTTTCCTCATATGCTTTGCATTCTTCTTCAAGATTTTCAGCATTACCGTTGAGAAAGTTGATATTTTCTTCAGGAATGTTGATGTGGTCAAAAAGATTATCGTGCATAAAACGATGATATGAATTAACATCATTAACATCAAGCTTGCAGTATTCATCAAGGTTAAATGTTGTTACCTTACTGAAATCAACCGCACCTGCTTCATAAAGCTTAATCATATGGCCGTATGGCTTAAGTGGGGTTGAACCTGTTGCAAGTCCAAGCACGCTGTTTGGCTTTGCAAGAACCTGGCCGCACATATAGTTACCTGCCGCAATACCAATTTGCTCTTCATTATCATATACAAGTACATTCATAATATTTTCCTCCGTTTTATAAATCAATATCTTATATATTATAAACTAATAAATCTATGTGTCAATGTTATTTTTGCTTTTTGCCGCTTTTCCGGCTATGGTGTGAATTATAAAAAATGCCGCAGCACCTACAAATGCGCCTACCGTATCAATTGCCCAATCCTTTAATTCACACGAGCGTCCGCTTACAAAAAGCTGATGAAATTCATCACTTATTGCATATAACGAAGTCAGTGTGCAGGCATAAAGGGGTATAATTTTTTTCTTTGTTTGATATATTGCATTGCTGATTAAAAAGCACAGCCCGATATATTCGCAAAAATGAGCTGATTTTCTTACAATAAAATCAGTAACGCCGTTATCGCCGAAATGCTTAATTATCCATTCAACTATAACACCGCTTTGCGCCGCGGATTCATCCGCTGTTCTTGATGAAAGCCAAAATATCACAGCCATACATATTAAAACAAGAAACCAACTTAATATAGTAACTGTTTTATTATTTTTCTTCTCTTGTTGCATTTACAAAACTTATCCTTCCGCTTCCGGGATGAAATTGTACATTTGCAACCCCTTTTGCCTGTGCATAATATGATGATTCATATAACACAGGTTTAATACTGTAATCAGCTAAAATTGCTTTTTCACAGTTTCTTGCATTTTGCGCAAGATTTTGCGCAGTTCCGTTTTGTGCTCTTTTTAAAGCAGAAACAGCAGCAGGCGCATTGCCCATAAGATTACTGTTTATAACACTGCTTAAAAAGTTTAAAGCACTTTGGTTGGTTGCTGTAAATTTGTACAGTGCAATATCATAATCACCTTTTGATAAAGCGGTTCGATAGTCGCTTTCGCTTAATATATCAATTTTAAGTGAAAAACTAATCTTGTGTTCATCATCATTACCGTATGATGATATTGAGCCAACACCTGCCTGTATACCCTGCACAAGTTCTTTTACCACATCTTTGTATTCTTCTGTTGCAATTACGGTAAAGCTTGCTTGGGTTGCACCGAGTTCGTTAAGCCCGGTTCTCCAAAGTTCCTGCGCTTTAGTTATATTTTGCTTATATACCGTAGCACCCATTTCTTTGTTAGCCGCGTTTGCTTCAATAACACAGCTTGGTGGGGTAAAGCTGGTTGCACGGCTTAAGTAATCGTATTTTTTTGAATCAAGGTCAGATATACTTAAACATACCGCTTGCCTAAGCTTATCATTAGAAAAGATAACATTATTTTTGTTAAGTATCATTGCAAGTGTTGTGTCTGTGTAGCTAATAGCAGTAATGCCGCTGTCTTTAAGTTTGTCATATTCCTGACCTGTGATATATGCACTGTCATAATATCCTGATTTTAAGCTTTTTACGGTATCTTCACTGCCGTCGGTTATTTTTAATGTTACATCTGTTACCTGTGATTTATAATCGCCTACATACTGCGAATTGTTTTTTAGTAGATATGAAGCCTCAAGTATGTTGCTTACATAAAATTGACCGTTGAATATGCTGTAATCAAGCCCTAAACCGTATCGTCCTTTTGTAGCGTTGAAATAATCTTCGTTACAAGGCATTGCAATTGCTGTTGAAAGCACATTTAAAAATCCGTTGTCGGCAGACTTAAGCTTAATTTCAAGAGTGTAATCATCAATTGCTTTTACACCAAGCTTGCTTGATTTCATTTTGCCCGAATGTATTTTTGAAGCGTTGACAATATTTGATATTGAAGAAAACAGGGGAGCGTCAGTGTTCTTTTCGCACGCTCTTTGAAGTGCAAATACAAAATCATTTGCAGTAATATCCGGATTAAAGGTTTCGCCCATAAGTTCCTGCGCTTTTGTAAGCTCTTTGCTGTCGGCACTTTGCGATGTGTTTTTAACATTCCATTTTGCACCTTGCCTTAAATGGAATGTGTACACTTTTCCATCATCGCTTATATCCCAAGTTTTCGCAACGCCTGCTTGAACTTTTCCGTCATCATTTACTCTGACAAGCCCTTCAAAGCAATTTTCAACAATTAAAAATTCATCGGCAGTTTTGGCTACCTGTGGGTCAAAGCTTGATACTTTGCCTGAAAAAGGGTATATAAAATCAATTTTACCGCTGTTTGATGAACAGCCAGAAAATATAGTTGCTGTAATGATAAAACACATAAAAACAGCACAAAGTCGTTTAATTGCAGTTTTCAATTTCTTCACCTAATAGTAATGTAATAAATATAAAATTATAGTCTACTTGCAATTATAACAAAGTGTATCTGTTAAATCAATGAAAAAATACTTAATTTTAGTGATTTTTTGCCGAATTATCAAAACGCGTGGCACAGTGTACCAAAAACTTTTTTGCTTTCCTTGATAAAATCTTAAAAAAGGTGTTGACATATTGATTAAGGTAGTTTATATTATTAGCTATCTTAAAATGGCTTTCTATTGCAAATTATAAATCTTTATTTTTAATTATTGCTTATATATATGTAACGGAAAATTTTGGTTTTCAGGTCATATGCAATGCGCAATTAGCTGTTTGTGAATATAAACATATTACGAAAATAAAACGATCGGAGTGACTCTAATGGTAAATGTTAAGGATGTCCAGCTCGGCACAACAACGAGAAAGAGTTTTGCAAAAATCAATGAGGTTATGAAAATGCCTAACCTTATCGAAGTGCAGAAGAGTTCTTACCGTTGGTTTCTTGAAGAGGGTCTCAAAGAAGTATTCAAGGATATTGGTGAAATCAGTGATTACACAGGTAACCTTGTGCTTGATTTTGTTGACTTTTCAATTGACGACGAACCTAAGTATTCAATTGCACAGTGTAAGGCTCGTGACACCACTTATGCTCGTCCTTTAAAGGTCAGAGCAAGGCTTGTTAATAAAGAAACAGGCGAAATCAAAGAAAACACTATTTTTATGGGCGACCTTCCTTGGATGACAGATGCAGGCACATTTGTTATTAACGGTGCTGAAAGATGTATTGTATCCCAGCTTGTTCGTTCACCGGGTGTTTACTACAATATGGACCACGATAAAACAGGTAAGGAACTTTTCACTAATACTGTAATTCCTAACCGCGGTGCTTGGCTTGAATATGAAACAGATGCCAATGACCTTTTCTATGTTCGTATTGATAAAAACAGAAAGATTTATATTACAACATTCCTTCGTTCATTAGGTCTTGGCACAGATTCTGAAATCGTAGATTTCTTTGGTGAAGATGACAAGATTCTTGCAACGATTGACAAGGATACTACTAAAAATCAGGAAGAAGCTCTTCTTGAAGTTTATAAAAAGCTTCGTCCGGGTGAACCGCCTACACTTGAAACTGCACAGGCACATCTTGACGGTTTGTTCTTTGATGCTCACCGTTATGACCTTTCAAGAGTCGGCAGATATAAATATAATAAAAAGCTTTCATTGAGCGATAGGCTTAAAGACAGAGTTCTTACTCAGCCTATCATTTCACCACAGGGTGAATTCCTTGCAGATGCAGGCGAAAAAATCAGCGAAGAAAGAGCTGTTGAAATCGAAAATGCAGGTGTTATGGTTGCATATGTCGATGCAGACGGCAAGGAAGTTAAAATCGTATCTAACGGTATGGTTGATATTTACAAGTATGTTGATTTTGACTGCAAAGAACTTGGCATTCACGAAATGGTATCATATAGAGTTCTTTCCGAAATACTTGAAAAGTGCGGCGATGATGTTGATGCTCTTAAAGAAGAAATTGAAAGAAGAGCAGATGACCTCGTTCCAAAGCACATTACAACAGATGATATTTTTGCAAGTGTATCATATCTCATTAACCTTGCAAATGGTGTAGGTACTACTGATGATATTGACCATCTCGGCAACCGTAGAATCAGAGCTGTCGGCGAACTTCTTCAAAACCAGTTTAGAATCGGTTTTACAAGAATGGAAAGAGTTATTCGTGAGCGTATGACTCTTCAGGCACAAGATGATGACGGTGCTATTACACCGCAGGCGCTTATCAATATCCGCCCGGTAGTTGCTGCTATTAAAGAGTTCTTCGGTTCATCTCCGCTTTCACAGTTTATGGACCAAAATAACCCGCTTGCAGAACTTACACATAAGAGAAGACTTTCAGCCCTCGGTCCTGGCGGTCTTTCAAGAGACCGTGCAGGTTTCGAAGTTCGAGATGTACATTATACCCACTACGGTCGTATGTGTCCTATCGAAACACCTGAAGGTCCTAACATCGGTCTTATCTCTTATCTTGCTTGTTACAGCCGACTTAACGAATATGGCTTTATTGAAGCACCATATCGTAAGGTTGATAAGGAAACAGGCGTTGTTACTGACGAAGTAGTTTATATGACTGCTGATGTTGAAGATAATTATGTTGTTGCTCAGGCTAATGAACCTCTTGATGAAAACGGCAGATTTACAAATGCAAGAGTAACTTGCCGTTGCCGTGATGAATTCCTTACTCTTCCACCTGAAAGAGTAGATTATATGGATGTATCACCGAAGATGGTAGTTTCAGTTGCTACTGCAATGATTCCTTTCCTTGAAAACGATGACGCAAACCGTGCTCTTATGGGTGCTAACATGCAGCGTCAGGCAGTTCCTCTTCTTAAAACTGTTGCCCCTGTTGTCGGCACAGGTATGGAATATAAGGCAGCTTATGACTCAGGCGTAGTAGTAATCGCAAAGCGTGGCGGTACTGTTACAGCAGTTGATGCCGATACTATCGAAATCACTGTAAAGCCGGGCGAAGTTGATAAATACGAACTTGTTAAGTTCCAGGGTTCTAACCAAGGTACTTGTATTAACCAGCGTCCTATCGTTTCTCTTCATCAGAAGATTGAAGACGGACAGGTTATTGCCGATGGTCCTGCAACTTGTAACGGCGAAATTTCACTCGGTAAGAATGCACTTATCGGATTTATGACTTGGGAAGGTTATAACTACGAGGATGCTGTTCTTATTAACGAAAAGATTGTAAGAGATGATGTTTATACTTCAATCCATGTAGTTGAACATGAAGTTGAAGCTCGTGATACAAAGCTCGGCCCTGAAGAAATCACAAGGGATATTCCTAATGTAGGTGAAGACGCTCTTCGTGACCTTGATGAAGATGGTATTATCCGTGTTGGTGCAGAAGTACATTCGGGTGATATTCTTGTAGGTAAGGTTACACCAAAGGGTGAAACAGAGCTTACAGCTGAGGAAAGACTTTTAAGAGCAATCTTTGGCGAAAAGGCAAGAGAAGTAAGGGATACTTCAATGCGTATTCCTCACGGTGAATACGGTATTGTTGTTGATGTTAAGGTGTTTACCCGTGCAAACAGCGATGAACTTTCACCGGGTGTAAATAAAGTAGTAAGAGTTTATATTGCACAAAAGCGTAAAATCCAAGTCGGCGATAAGATGGCAGGCCGTCACGGTAACAAGGGTGTTGTTTCAAGAATTTTACCACAGGAGGATATGCCATTCCTTCCTGACGGAAGACCTCTTGATATTGTTCTTAACCCTCTTGGTGTACCTTCCCGTATGAACATCGGTCAGGTACTTGAAGTTCATCTCGGCTATGCGGCTATGGCTCTCGGCTGGAAGATGATGACTCCTGTATTCGACGGCGCACACGAACAAGATATTCGTGATTGCCTTGAAGAAGCAAATATCGGCTACTACATTGATGAAAACGGCAAGAAGGTATTTGATGGTAAGACTGAACTTATCGACGGCCGTACAGGTGAAAAGTTTGATAACCGTATAACAGTAGGCTATATGTATTATCTTAAACTCCATCACCTTGTTGATGATAAGATTCACGCTCGTTCAACCGGTCCTTACAGCCTTGTAACCCAGCAGCCACTCGGCGGTAAAGCTCAGTTCGGTGGCCAGCGTTTCGGTGAAATGGAAGTTTGGGCACTTGAAGCTTACGGTGCAGCTTATACTCTTCAGGAAATTATGACTGTTAAATCTGATGATGTTGTAGGTCGTGTTAAGACTTATGAATCAATCGTTAAGGGCGAAAACATTCCGTCAGCCGGTACACCTGAATCATTTAAAGTTCTCTTTAAGGAATTGCAGGCTCTCGGCCTCGATACCAAGGTTCTTGATAAAGACGGTAATGAAATTGAACTTAAGCAAGATCTTGATGACGGTTCAGGAATTCAGCCGATTGACGAACAGGCATTTACAACCGTAAATGACTTTGAAGGTCAGGAAGGCTTCGGAGTAGAAAATACAGAGAATGAGCAGGAAGCAGGTCAGTCAGATGGCTTTGATGATTTGTTTGCTGATAATGAAAGCGAGTCAGATGATGACTTCGGCTTCGATTTCGGTGACATTTCTTCAGACGATGAATAATTCTGATAAGACTTCCACAACTAACTAATACAAAGGAGTGCTTCCATATGGATAATTATGAAAACGAATTCAGTTCAATAAAAATCGGCCTTGCTTCACCGGAGCAGATTCGTGAATGGTCTTACGGCGAAGTTACAAAGCCTGAAACAATAAATTACAGAACTCTTAAACCTGAACGCGACGGTCTTTTCTGCGAAAGAATTTTCGGACCTATGAAAGACTGGGAATGTCATTGCGGCAAATATAAAAGAGTTCGCTATAAAGGAAAAGTCTGCGAGCGTTGTGGTGTTGAAATCACACGCTCAAAGGTTAGACGTGAGCGTATGGGTCATATCGAACTTGCAGCTCCCGTTTCACATATTTGGTATTTTAAGGGTATTCCGAGCAGACTCGGTCTTGTACTCGACATTAGCCCGAGATACCTTGAAAAAGTGCTTTATTTTGCACTTTATATTGTTACCGATCCCGGTGATACACCACTTGAAAAGATGCAGATTCTTAATGAAAAAGAATATGCGGAAATGAGAGAAAGATACGAAGACGATTTCAAAGCAGGTATGGGTGCCGAAGCAATTAAAGAGCTTCTTCAGGGTATTGATGTTGCTCAGCTTCGTGATGAACTCACAGCAGAACTTGATGGTGCAACAGGTCAAAAGAGAGTAAGACTTCTTAAAAGACTTGATGTGGTTGATGCTTTCTATCACAGCGGAAACAAGCTTGAATGGATGATTCTTGATGCCATTCCTGTAATTCCGCCTGATATTCGCCCAATGGTTCAGCTTGACGGCGGTAGATTTGCCACATCTGACCTTAATGACCTTTACAGAAGAGTTATTAACCGTAACAATCGTCTTAAAAGACTTCTTGAGCTTGGCGCTCCTGAAATCATTGTAAGAAATGAAAAGAGAATGCTTCAGGAATCGGTTGACGCACTTATTGATAACGGTCGTCGTGGCCGTCCTGTAACAGGTCCTAATAACAGACCTCTTAAATCTCTTTCAGATATGCTTAAAGGTAAACAAGGTCGTTTCCGTCAGAACCTTCTCGGTAAGCGTGTTGACTATTCAGGCCGTTCCGTTATCGTTGTAGGCCCTGAACTTAAGATGCACCAATGCGGTCTTCCTAAGGAAATGGCAATCGAACTTTTCAAACCGTTTGTTATGAAGCGTCTTGTTGAAACAGGTGTTGCTTCTAATATTAAATCAGCAAGAAAGATGGTTGAAAGAGCCAATAATCCTGCTGTTTGGGATAGCCTTGAAGTTGTAATTAAGGACCACCCGGTTATGTTAAACCGTGCCCCGACTCTTCACAGACTCGGTATTCAGGCGTTTGAGCCTGTTCTTGTAGAGGGTAGAGCAATTAAGCTTCACCCGCTTGCTTGTACTGCATTTAACGCTGACTTTGACGGTGACCAAATGGCTGTGCATGTTCCTCTTTCTGCCGAAGCACAGGCTGAAGCAAGAATGTTAATGCTTGCAGCTAATAACCTTCTTAAACCTTCAGACGGTAAGCCTGTTACTGTTCCTACTCAGGATATGGTTATCGGTTCATATTATCTTACAATGATTAAAGAGGGTGAACCTGGCCAGCCAAAGTTCTTTAAGGACGAAGCAAGAACTCAGGAAGTAAGCTTTAAGGATGTTAAAGCTGATATAAATAAGGATTATGATGATCCTCGTGATTATGTTACTAACCCTGCAATTCTCTGCGAAATTTCTGAAGAAGAACTTGCACAAAAATATGGCTACTACCGTTCATACAAACTTTATAGGGATAAAGATGAAGCTATGATGGCATATCAAGAGGGTTCACTCGGTATGCATTCACCTGCTAAAATTCGTGTAACTCGTGAAGTTAACGGTGAAAGCAAGACAGCTATTATTATTACAACAATCGGTAGAATCATCTTTAATAACCCAATTCCGCAGGACCTCGGTTTTGTTGACAGAACTGACCCGGCTCATGAATTTGACCTTGAAGTTTCATTTGTAGTTAAAAAGAAACAGCTTGGCCAAATTGCTGAAAGATGTATCAATGTTCACGGTGTTTCAATCGCTTCTCGTGTTCTTGATTCTATTAAAGCACAGGGCTATAAGTATTCAACAGTTTCCGGTACAACCGTTGCTGTTTGTGATGCTCTTATTCCTGAAAAGAAGAAAGAATATCTTGCCGAAGCAGAAAAACGCGTTGATGAAATCACATATAACTATAACTATGGTCTTATTACTAATGAAGAGCGTTCTTCAGCAGTAATCAAAGCTTGGGAAGATTGTACAAACAAAGTGTCTAACGAGCTTACAAGTAACTTCGACGGTGCCCATAACCCAATTCATATGATGGTAGACTCCGGTGCGCGTGGTAGTACTTCACAGCTTCGTCAGCTTGCCGGTATGAGAGGTCTCATTGCTAATCCAGCCGGTAAAACAATTGAAGTTCCTATTCGTGCTAACTACCGTGAAGGTCTTAATATTCTTGAATACTTCATTTCTTCTCGTGGTGCTCGTAAAGGTCTTGCCGATACAGCACTTCGTACTGCAGACTCAGGTTACCTTACAAGGCGTCTTGTTGATGTATCACAGGATGTTATTATTCGTGACGATGATTGCGGATGCAACGACGGTATTGTTGTAAGCAAAATTATGGACGGTAACCGTGTACTTGAAACACTTGAAGAAAGACTTACAGGCAGATTTGTAGTTGAACCTATTGTTGACCCTAAGACCGGAGAAGTTCTTATGGAAGCTGACAGAATGATGACTGCCGATGATGCTAAGCGTATTGCTGACGCAGGTATTGAATCAGTTAAAATTCGTTCACTTATCACTTGTAAATCACGCCACGGTGTTTGCCGCAAGTGCTATGGTGCAAACCTTGCATTTAATGAGCCGGTTCAGGTTGGTGAGGCTGTTGGTATTATCGCAGCACAGTCAATCGGTGAACCTGGTACACAGCTGACGATGCGTACATTCCATACCGGTGGTGTAGCCGGTGATGATATTACACAGGGTCTTCCTCGTGTCGAAGAGCTTTTTGAAGCACGTAAACCAAAAGGACTTGCAATTATTGCAGAATTTGGTGGCGTGGTTTCTATCAAAGACACAAAGAAGAAGCGTGAAGTAGTCATTACAAATAAAGAAACGGGTGAGCAGAAAGCATATCTGATTCCTTATGGTTCACGAATTAAAGTGCTGGAAGGACAGGAACTTGAAGCTGGTGATGAGCTTACAGAAGGTAGTGTCAATCCACATGATATTCTTGCTATTAAGGGTGTACGTGCGGTACAGGATTACATGATCCGTGAAGTACAGCGTGTATATCGTTTGCAGGGTGTAGAAATCAACGATAAGCATATCGAGGTAATCGTTCGTCAGATGTTAAAGAAGATTCGTGTCGAAGACAATGGAGATTCTTCATTCCTGCCGGGCGTAATGGTAGATGCTCTTGAGTTTGAAGACGAAGTGGAAAGATTAAAAGCAGAAGGAAAAGAACCACCGGAAGGAAAGCAGGTAATGCTTGGTATTACGAAGTCAGCATTGGCTACGAATTCGTTCATGTCAGCCGCTTCTTTCCAGGAAACAACAAAGGTTCTTACCGATGCAGCTATTAAGGGAAAAATTGATCCATTAGTAGGACTAAAAGAAAATGTTATTATTGGTAAGCTGATCCCTGCCGGTACAGGTATGAAATGCTACCGTTCTGTAGCGTTGGATACAGATGAAGCAGCAGATGAGTTCCTTATGAAGAAAAGTCTGGCTGCAAATGGAGAATTAGAAGAGGAAGAAATAAAAGAACAGCCTAACGAGGCAGAAGTAGTAGAAGAGGAAGTTGTATATTCTACTTCTACAGAAGAATAATTCTGAATTCTTCATCAATAGAAGCGATAGAATACAAATATGTATGGTCAGGGTCTTTTCGGCCTTGACCATATTTTTGTGTTATCCAATAGTTATTTCTTGTTTGTAGTATGACTGTTTACCGGGTAATGCCTAATAAATGCACACTTATACTGCAAGCAGATTATGTACAAAATTGTATTTTCAAAGTTATCGGTATTCAGTCATATATCTGCTTTTAAGCTTGTTTTATAAAGAGCAGATGATATATTACTTTATATGACAAGAAGCAAATTAGAAAAATGATGATGTAATACATTTATATACAAACATCAAAGGGATAAGAAAATTTGAAGTTTTACTTTAAATTTAGGAAGATTCTTTTGGATTAGATAGAATCGTGATAAAAAAGGAATAGTGGCTTTTTGATAAATGAGATTGCTTGAAAGTAATATATGTATGCTTATAAAAGAGAAAAATATAAAAAAGATATAAAATGGAAAAAGATAAAAAAGTGGCTCATAAAAAAGATAAAAAAAGGTATTGACAGATGGAAGATTTGATGATAAAATAATTTTTGCTGTCGCAGAAACGGGAAGTTATCTGGATGGTGAACAGAATCAATGATTTGAACAGAAGTTCAATTGTTGTTCAAAAAAGTAGTTGACAAACAACTACGAAGATGATATAATTTTTATTGCTGTCGCATCTAAAAAAGATGACAACAGAAATAAAAAAATAAAAAAAGTGTTGACAAAGAGTTGAAAGCATGATAGTATATATCTTGCTGACGCACAAAAGGTTAGCACAGAGGAATGAAAGTTCCGGGCGAGCTTCTTCTATATAAAAGAAGAGAGGAGCAAAAAAGAATCTTGATAATTAAATAGTA
>OGPZ01002131.1_pt1 | contig 12623 bp, 9 predicted proteins | sample 1553111 | NCBI WGS metagenome assembly OGPZ01 (sample SAMEA2579968, study PRJEB22360) | human gut metagenome
CGTCTCTTTTCTGAGTATGTCCTTTACGTGGCACGTTACTTCCCTCCTTAATCATATTGATTATATCATCGGTACTCACGCAGTAAAACTATTGCATGTTCGCACTGGTAAGGTCCTATATTTAACCCGCAACCGACAGGGTATATGGAATACCGTACAAATCCTTATAGTCTTCCGCTGTAATACATTAGATGAATAATATCTTTGTAATCCTCCTGATTATCTGCAATCAGGAAGCGGCGTAGATTTCTGATCTACTTAAATTATTTTTTAACTTTAGGTCTCTTAGCTCCGTATTTGGAACGAGCCTGTTTTCTGTTAGCGACACCTGCGGTATCAAGAGTACCTCTGATGATGTGGTATCTTGTACCAGGTAAGTCCTTAACTCTTCCTCCACGGATAAGAACAACGCTATGCTCCTGAAGGTTGTGACCCTCTCCTGGAATATAACTTGTTACCTCGATACCGTTGGAAAGACGAACTCTGGCGATCTTTCTAAGAGCTGAGTTAGGCTTTTTAGGAGTAGCTGTTTTAACAGCAGTACAAACACCACGTTTCTGTGGAGCAGCCTGATCAACTGCTTTCTTTCTTAAAGAGTTGTATGTTTTCTGCAGAGCCGGTGCTGTAGATTTCTTAACAGCTGTCTGACGGCCCTTTCTTACTAACTGGTTGAATGTTGGCATTCCATTTCACCTCCCGATTTATTTCTCCATAGATTTTTCTATGGGGCCTTGCGGTTGCTATTCGTGTAATTACGCACAAAAAAATTAAACGTTCCTTTTGCACGCTTGCTCATTATATCCCGTAAAACTCACACTGTCAAGGCATTTCTCCTGAATTTTACAGTATTTTTTCATATTTTTATCATAACTAAAAAATCCTTTCCTCATACACTACATCACCATATTAAACTTATCTGACAATATGCTCCCCCTCCAACCACTTTACTGCCACTTCCCCTATACTATCGAAATAACTATGCCAATCACTTATCTGCAAATCCTCATACACAGATAAAAAAAGCCTCAGTGCTACGTTTTTTCATTTGCAACTCAAATCCGTATTCTACTCAATTAATATAGTTATCTACGAGCCCCAGCGCCGGATAATATTTATTTTGTGTGCATTTGCAGGATGCTTAGAGATATTAGTCTGCAGAAATCTGCGTTATGAGCAGACCGTCTCACATGTTTGAGCGAAGTTTGCAACGTAGCGAGTTTGAGAGGGCTGCTCATGCTTTTAGCAGATTTCTGCAGATTTATAGCAGTCCTAGTAAATAATGCATTTAAGACAGTTCAGCAGAGTGCGAAAGACAAGGAAGATATCTGCAGGCGTGCTGACGCACGGCAAAGATATCTGACGCAGGATTTCACACTCTGATGGGCTGGATTAAGATGCATTATTTACTAGAACTGCTATAATATCTCTTAGCGTCCAAAACCGCACACAAAATAAATATTATCCGGCGCGTCCCCTTCACTAACAATTGCATTTCCCCCTCCCTTTTATTATAATAACAACTAAAGCAGGCAAATCAACTTGCAGACACACTATAACATTCTATAAACCCAGGAAAGGACACTATAATATATGAAGAAACCCAGCATGATCAGCATCCTTCTGTTTCTGACAGGACTCCTGTGCATCATAGCCCTGATCTTCTTTAACAGGACCACACTGCACCAGATCCTCACCACTGAAAAAGAAGTCGATACAATCTCCGAACAGATCACTGCAAAACACGACGAAGTCAAACAGGCAGTAGACAAGTACACTACCGCCATAGACACAGTCCAGTCAAATATCAATCGCATGAAACAAAAACAACAGACAGCCACACAAAAGAAAACAAAAGAAAAAGCTGAAATCCCGGAAGAATCTTCATCAAAGCCTTCTGTATTCAGCCAGAGCAGCACCACCGCCTCTTCTGATTCCAATGCCAGCGTTTTCTCCTCCGATGCAGAAACAGGCGGACATATAATAGGAATCGATCCAGGGCATCAGAGTGAGTCCGTAGATATGAGTGCCCCGGAGCCCAACGGTCCCGGTTCTTCTGAAATGAAAGCCAAATGTACCAGCGGAACCCAGGGAACCTACAGCGGTGTTCCCGAATACCAGCTCAATCTGGAGGTCTCTCTTCAACTAAAGGATGAACTGGAACAGAGAGGCTATCAGGTAGTCATGACACGAACAGACAATGAAACAGCCATCAGCAACATGGAGCGCGCACAATATGCTGCTGCACAGGGCGCAGAGATCTATGTCCGCATCCATGCAAACGGCGATGATTCCCATACTGCATCAGGAGCACTGACCATGTCGCCCTCTCAGAATAACCCTTATATCCCACAACTGTTTGAACAGTCTGATCGATTATCCCGGTGCATCATCGATTCCTACTGTGCTGCAACAGGTTTTCAGAACCTTGGAATCCAGTACACTGACACAATGACAGGAATTAACTGGAGCACTGTTCCTGTTACGATCCTTGAAATGGGATTTATGACAAGCCAGAATGACGATCTGAAAATGAATGATGCAGAATTCCAGAAAACAATGGTACAGGGAATCGCAAATGGCATTGACAGCTACTTTGCATCATAATGATGTCAGTGTCAAAAAGCACTTTTTCCCTGACTTGATATCTGCGGATTACTGTGCAGCTTCGCAGTTCCCGCAATCCTTATTACAACAATAATAATAATTACGAAAGGAAAACCGCAATGAATAAAAATCCAAATGAAAAACCCATTTTTCTCTATATAGTGATTGGTATACTGACCGTTGCAGTGATTGCACTGGCGGCTGTTTCATTTTTATCACTGAACCATCTCGTCACACTACAGCAAAAAGTACAGACACTCTCCAAAACCGTAGAGGAGATTTCCACTGATGCAAATACCCTTATCAGTCAGGCAGATCAGTTAGATGAATTAAGAGAACAGGAAAGTTCTGTCAAGGCAGCCACCGGAGAAACATCTCCTGCACAGTCAGAATCCGCTGAACCCTCTTCAGAATCCGAACAGCAGAACGGAACACTTTCCCCTTCCTCCAACAACACATTTACCGACAACACTGATTCCAGCATGGACAATCTCCTGAAACAGGTACAGTCCCTGCTGCCGGCTGATAACGGAACCTGGTCCGTCTATGTCTGCAACCTGCCGAAAGATTCTGAAGGCATGATCAACGATACTCCCATGCAGGCAGCAAGCCTGATCAAATTATATATTATGGGAGCTGTATACGAAAACTACGATACACTCTCCCAGTCTCACAATGGAGACGAAATTGACAGTAATATTTCAGCCATGATCACTGTCAGTGATAATGATGCTGCCAACACTCTGGTAAACTGGCTTGGAAACGGCGATGACTCTGCAGGCATGGCAAAAGTAAATGGCTTCTGCCAGGAACATGGTTTCACCAGCACCCAGATGAACCGCCTGCTTCTCGCAAGTAAAGAAAACGGCGACAACTATACATCCGTCAAAGACTGTGGAACCTTTTTAAAGCAGATATACCAGACTGTCAATGGAACCCTTCCCGCTTCTACTCTTCCAAACGCAGATGCAATGTATTATCACTTAAAAATGCAGCAGCGTAAAAACAAGATCCCTGCACAACTTCCAGAAGGCGTCGGTACTGCCAATAAGACCGGCGAACTTGACACTGTAGAAAATGATGCAGCGATCATCTATGATACAGCCAAAGGAATTGATCTTGTAGTATGCTTTATGTCACAGGATCTTACTGATACCGGTGCAGCCCAAAGCACCATTGCTGCAGATGCACGTGCTATCTACGGATACTATAATGAATAAACACACTCTTCTGAATCTACAGTCTATCCAGATAATTGTCATAAATCAGACAGATATTCGCAACCTCCGCAGGGGACTTACTTGATTCGGTTAAAAGAAGGAGGCACATCCCTTAACGGGTTGTGCCTCCTTCTGCAAATTCAACAGGAAGAATCGTCAATGTCTCAATCTCTTCCCCTTTTATTTTCTTTAATAAAAGTTCCACAGCCTTTCGTGCCATATCCGGCACCGGCTGTACAATTGTTGATACCATTATGCCTCTTCAGCTTCCCCCTCTTCATAGGACTTCTCCCATATCTCCGAAAATACTGCCAGCGGACAGTCTGTGAGAAGGCACATGAGAAGGAAACATTCGTATGGATTTACTATGTATATCTCTCCCATTCCACATCGAAGCAGAATATCCTGAATCTCATCCAGAAAATGCTTGTATCTGTTAAAAGGATCATCATCCTCCATTTCCTGGGAGACGATAAAGAATTCCAGTGTGATCAGGTCAAAGCGCTCCACCGGGAGTTTGTGGCTTAAAATATTTGTAATCCTCTGCCTGCTGAAACGCTTCTGGCTGAAATGCTTTGCCAAAATGGAAGCAGACATTTTCTTCAGATTGCCCATTTTATTGATGGGGATTCCGCTGCAGATTACTTTTTCCACATCAGAAGGTGTAATTCTTTCTGCTGTCCACACCTTATCCCCACCTTTTTCCTCTTCATCATGCTGATACAGTCCGGCAATAATCTGCTTCGCATGATATAAAAGCTTTGTAAACTCCTGAAATGCCTGACTTTTCTCAGATATGGGATCTACTCTTTTTGATTTCAGTCGGGCAAGATAATCGATCAATTTCTCCTCCGTATCAAGGCACAGGTTGCTTCCGTATAAAACCTGAGTATTTTCCACTTCCACAGGAGCGAGTATCTCATATTTTTTTTTCAATTCCTCTGCTTTATGATAACCTTGCTGCGTACTGTAACAATACCAGTAGATCACCTCGTCCGGATTGTAAAAATCAAAATCCTGTTCTTTCAGTACTCTTGTCAGGAAATCCGACACATCCTCTGTGGTCATTTTCAACCCAAACCCCAGAAGAAAAACAGTTTCTCTTTTTACAGATGCCTGATTCAGCCAGTTATTCACCAGTGCCGACAACTTGGTAGAGGTAGGATTCATGGATTTGGGCGTATAGGTTTCCTTAAAGGAATCTACTACGATCTCCTTATACACTTCCTGTGGAATCTCCGAGAAAGGTTCTTCCAGCTCTGCCCTTTCATAAATATATCTCTTCAGATGGTCGCCAAAGGACACCAGTTCCATCTCTTTATATAAATAGTGGAAAATAACATCCGCATCTTCGTCTTCAAAACTGTCCAGGCTTACCACCTGCCGAAATCTCTGTGCCGCCCTTCTGGTAAATTCATACTCCTGTACTTTATCAAACGCAACATTCTGTTCAAAATCCAGATCCTGCATACGGTTCTTCATGCTGCCCCACCTCTCATTTTTTATCTTTCAGATTTTTCATCCATTCTTTCATTCTGCGGACTGTATCCAGCTTCTGTACTTCACAGAGCACGATCGTCACATTATCTCTCCCACCTTTTTGGAGAGCATTTTTAAGAAGATCATTTACGATCTCCGGGATTTCCATATCCTGTGACAGAATCGCCTCTATCTCACTGTCCGAAAGCATATCTGTTACTCCATCTGAACACAGAAGATATCTGTATCCCTCCTTATGCTCGATTTCTGTCACAGAAGGTTCCAGTCTCTGCAGCTCTTCAGGAAGTCCAAGATACTGGGTTAACGGGGCTTTCCCAACTGCCGTACCACCAAAAACATGGTCTGTGGAAATCTGCTGAAGCTTACCACCATCCATAAAATAAATCCTGCTGTCCCCAAGATTGCAGGCAAACATAGACTCTGGTGTAAAGAGGAGCATCGCCATTGTGCTTCCCATGCTCCAAATATGATGCTCTGTTCCATATCTGCATACTGCCTGATTCATCTTCTCACATACATCGTCTATAAAATCTTCCGGCATATCCCTCAGCATTCTTTTATTCGCATTATAAAATTTTCCAAATTCTTCTGATGCAAGAAAGGCTGCAATCTCGCCGCAGCTTTCTCCTCCCATACCGTCAAATACCGCCATTGCCGGTGCTCTGTTACCCGAAATAATCTTTGAGCAGATACCCTTTGTTCCTTCATTGTTCACCGGAAGGGATTCCCCAAAACACCAGAAATTATCTTCATTATTTGCCCGGATATTTCCTGTATGGCAGGTATATGCACATTCAATCTGATACATTGCCATTATCTGTCTTTGTTCCTTCTCCCTTCAATGCTTTCAATGAATTGTTCCAGTATTTCTCGCCACGTTTCACGAATTCCTCATTATCTTTTTCGTTATCGTGACACTTTCCATTGGAATCGATCCATCTTATCAGTTCGCCGTCGTTATAATAATAATATTCTGAAGTTTCATCATACCAGATATATGCAAAGAATAACTTCTCTCCCCAGTAGAAATATTCTTCATAAACTCCATCTCCGGATTCTGCCGGATAGACCAGAGCTTTCATGCATTCACTCTCAATATCCAGATTTCCATCTGCCTGCTGAGTGGTCTTTACCCTTCTCAGATATCGCAGAACAGTTCCTTCTGTTCCAACCCAGTCGTAACTGTTCAGATTATCTGTGATAGTTGTTGCCTGCTCCTTGATCGTATCCAGAGCTTTGGAGAAATCTTTGGATCCGGATTTTGTGGAGCTGTATTTCTCATCATCCAGAATTGCGATCGGATTATCCTCCTGTCCTTCCTGAGCATGATCTGTACTTACTCTGTAATAGACGGCGGCCATCATAAGTATCGCTGTACCTGCCACAATTGCAAGCAATGCCCTGCGCAGCAGCTGTTTCTTCCTGCGTCTTCGCTTTCTGGCTTCCACAGCACGCGCAGATCTTATCGCAACTGTTTCTGATGGCGTTTCCTGTGGCTGTATTTTCTGTTCTGCTACAACTGACATTGTTTCTTTATCTGTAAAGCTGCTCGCCAGAACATTGTCTACAGCACGTTTTCTTTTTGCAGCATTCTGAAAATCTGATGTTTTTTTATTTCCCCGGGTATTCTGTACTGACGTATTCTGCACTGTACTTTTTCGTACATTTTCGGCATCTGATGTAACATTCTGTGCTGCTCTGCCGTTCTGTGCAATTGCACTATATGATTCTGTTTTATCCGTTCCTGCTTTCTGAACACCGTTTTGTAACTGCCGGATTCTGCCAGATCTTCCATTTTTCAGATCATCCAGCGCACTATAAAGCTCCTCCGGTGTCTGATATCTCTGTGCAGGATCATAAGCACAGGCCTTCATGATAATACGGGCAAACTGTGTTCCTGCATCCACAGGTGCACTCATCTGCTCTCCTGCAACACGCTTATTTAATGCATTTTCCTTATCCCTGTAAGTGATAAACTGTTTTTCCAGACTCATAAATGGCAGTCTGTTATGATTCATCAGCCTGTACAGCACAATCCCAAGAGAATAAATATCTACCCTGCTGTCATATTTCTCACCTTTATACATCTCAGGCGCCATATAAGAGTAAGTACCTTTCTTGGAAAATCCGCTCATAGTTCGTTCAAGTTCACGTGCAATTCCGAAATCTCCAAGCTTAAAATCGCCAAATCTGGATACAAAAATATTCTCCGGCTTGATGTCCCTGTGAATGATCTTAAGTTTCCGGCAATATTCCAGTGCCTTACTCAAATCCATTCCCAGCTTTATTACCTCTTTCTCAGTAAGCTGCTTTTCCGCACAGTAATCCATAAAACTTGTCAGATATTCCATCCTTATGGAAATCTCCCATCCAATGACATCCAGATATTCCATAACCTTAAAATCTTCTACAGAGACAATGTAAGAGTTTCCTCGAAAGTATTCCATGGTACTGATTTCCTGAATACATTCCTCAACCAGATTCTGAAAATACTGTCTTGTGGACTGCTCATCCCCTGTTTCAGAACGTACGCTGTTCAACTCGCTCTGGCTTCCGGGTATATTGATGATCTTGATAGCAGAATAGAAAGATTTTCCACGTTCTGTTCTCTGTGCCTTATACACCTTTCCAAAAGAGCCTTCGCCGATTTTCTCTATGATTTTCCATTCCGGCCATGCTGAAACCGGAAGTTCTTTATCCATATTGCACCTCCATTTCTGTTCAATTTCTATTTCCTTCCCTGTCCCGGTCAATGCTTTTTACAAGCTGTTACCGGAAACAAAAATGTATATTTATCATAACTGTAAAAATACTTCACAGTTCATTACCTGCTCATAATGTACTGGTATTATAACACAAAAAGCAGTTTCTTTGTATTTTTCTCTTTTTTCGGCAATGGAATGTTCCGGAAAATAAAAGAGAACTACCTCGCCGGCAAAATCTGTCGGCACAGATAGTTCTCTTGTGAATTCATATCAAATCAGTCCGGATAAGTTATCTACTCCGTTGGATCATTCGTTGTCTTCTGCATCGTCTGAAGCCTGATCATCAGCTTCGTCTTCAGCAGATTCTTCAACATCGAATTCTTCGTCTTCCGGAAGTTCTTCATCCATTGTGATCATCTCATCATCTTTGATTTCTTCATCTTCCGTAAGTTCTTCGGCTATATCTTCAACCTTTACTTCCGGTTCAGGCATTGTGCTGTTGAGTCTTACATCTCTGTAGCGTTTCATACCGGTACCTGCAGGAATCAGTTTACCAATAATAACATTTTCTTTCAATCCGATCAACGGATCTACTTTTCCCTTGATGGCTGCATCTGTCAGCACTTTAGTTGTCTCCTGGAAAGATGCTGCTGACAAGAAGGAATTCGTTGCCAGAGACGCCTTTGTAATACCCAGAATGATCTGTTTTCCTTCTGGCGGCTCTTTTCCTTCTGCTGTCAGTTTTTCTACTGCATCCTCATAATCCAGCAGATCCACCATAACACCAGGCAGGAAGTCAGAATCTCCGTTGCTTTCAATACGGACTTTCTTCAACATCTGGCGCACGATTACCTCAATATGCTTGTCGTTAATTTCTACACCTTGCAGACGGTATACACGCTGCACTTCACGAAGCATATAATCCTGTACGGCACGGACACCCTTGATCTTCATAATATCGTTCGGGTTTACACTACCTTCTGTCAGTTCATCACCGGCTTCCAGAACATCGCCATCCAGGACTTTGATTCTGGAACCATAAGGAATCAGGTACGCCTTACTCATTCCAGTCTCATCGTTTGTAATAACAACTTCGCGTTTTTTCTTTGTATCTCTAACCTGCACTCTTCCGCCAAACTCGGAAATAATAGCAAGTCCCTTTGGCTTTCTTGCCTCGAAAAGCTCTTCGACACGAGGAAGACCCTGTGTGATATCATCGCCGGCCACACCACCGGTATGGAATGTACGCATAGTAAGCTGTGTACCAGGTTCTCCGATAGACTGTGCAGCAATAATACCAACTGCTTCTCCTACCTGTACCGGCTCTTTTGTTGCCATGTTAGATCCATAACATTTTGCACAAATACCAATGTGGGAACGACAAGTAAGGATCGTACGGATCTTAACCTGTGCTTTATCTCCTGCATCAATAATTGCTTTTGTATTGACGATACGGGCTGCTCGTTTCGGTGTGATCATATGATTTGCCTCTACGATGACCTCACCGTTATCGTCCAAAATCGTCTCACAGGAATAGCGGCCTGTAATACGCTCTTCCAGAGACTCGATTACTTCTTTTCCATCTGAGAATCCACCGATCCACATACCTGGGATCTCGGATTTTCCTGTTGATTCACAACAATCTGTTTCGCGAATAACAAGTTCCTGGGATACATCTACCAGTCGTCTTGTCAAATATCCTGAATCGGCTGTACGAAGGGCTGTATCAGAAAGTCCTTTACGAGCTCCATGGGCGGAGATAAAGTACTCCAATACATCCAGACCTTCACGGAAGTTAGACTTGATCGGCAGTTCGATAGTACGACCGGATGTATCTGCCATCAGTCCACGCATACCAGCCAGCTGTTTGATCTGTTTATCAGAACCACGGGCTCCGGAGTCCGCCATCATGAAGATATTGTTCAACTCATCCAGTCCATCCAGCAGATCTTTTGTAATCTGATCATCGGCTTTCTTCCAGGTATCCACAACGGATTTGTAACGCTCTTCCTCTGTCAACAGACCACGGCGGAACTTCTGGGAAATAACTTCCACTGTATCCTCTGCACTCTTAAGAAGTTCTTTCTTACTTGCAGGCACTTCCATATCAGAAATAGATACCGTCATAGCTGCTTTCGTAGAATATTTGTATCCAAGGGCTTTAATATTGTCCAGAGTTTCTGCCGTCTTAGTAGATCCCTCATTGTTGATACATTTTTCCAGAATCTGTTTCAACTGTTTCTTTCCAACATGGAAATCCACTTCCAACTTCAGGAAGTTATCCGGATCGCTTCGGTCTACAAATCCAAGATTCTGACTGATGATCTCATTGAAAATAAATCTTCCTAACGTTGACTCAATCACGCGGGAATCCATTTTACCCTCAGCATTGATTCCATAACGGCGAATCTTAACTTTCGCATGCAGAGTGATCTCATGGTTCTCGTAAGCGATCATCGCTTCATTCATATCTTTAAATGCTTTTCCTGTTCCGATCGCTCCCTGCTCCGGTGTACGCTCCTGTGTCAGGTAATAAATACCAAGGACCATATCCTGTGAAGGAACGGCTACCGCTCCACCGTCGGATGGTTTCAACAGGTTGTTTGGAGAAAGCAGCAGGAATCGGCACTCTGCCTGTGCTTCTACGGACAATGGAAGATGCACAGCCATCTGGTCTCCATCGAAGTCAGCATTGAACGCTGTACATACCAACGGATGCAGTTTAATTGCTTTTCCCTCTACCAATGTTGGCTCAAATGCCTGAATACCAAGACGATGCAGTGTAGGGGCACGGTTCAGCATAACAGGATGCTCACGGATTACTTTTTCCAGAATATCCCATACAGCAGGCTCCAGTTTTTCTACCATTTTCTTAGCATTTTTAATATTGTGTGCTGTCTCATTGGCAACCAGCTCTTTCATTACGAAAGGCTTAAACAATTCGATGGCCATTTCTTTCGGCAGACCACACTGGTAAATCTTCAGTTCCGGTCCTACTACGATAACGGAACGACCAGAATAGTCAACACGCTTACCAAGAAGGTTCTGACGGAAACGTCCCTGTTTACCTTTCAACATATCTGAAAGAGACTTAAGAGCACGGTTTCCAGGACCAGTAACCGGACGGCCACGGCGACCATTATCAATCAGGGCATCTACCGCTTCCTGTAACATTCTCTTTTCGTTTCGCACGATAATATCCGGCGCGCCAAGTTCAAGCAGTCTCTTTAATCGGTTGTTTCGATTGATGATGCGTCGGTACAGATCATTCAGATCGGATGTGGCAAAACGGCCACCATCCAGCTGTACCATCGGACGCAGATCCGGTGGAATAACCGGGATCACAGTCAGAACCATCCAGTCCGGATGATTGCCTGACTCACGGAAAGCTTCCACTACTTCCAGACGCTTGATGATGCGGGCTCTCTTCTGTCCTGTTGACTCTTTCAATTCCGCCTTTAATGTCTTGCTTTCCTCATCCAGATCAATGCTCTGAAGCAGTTCCTGAACTGCCTCAGCACCCATTCCTACTCGGAACGCATCGCCATAGGTTTCTCTGGCTTTCTGATATTCCTGCTCAGACAGAACCTGTTTTACAGTAATTTCCGGTGTTGTAGACTCCAATACGATGTAGGATGCAAAATACAGCACTTTCTCCAATACTTTTGGAGAAATATCCAGCATCAGACCCATACGGCTTGGAATTCCCTTGAAGTACCAGATATGGGAAACCGGTGCAGCCAGTTCAATATGACCCATTCTCTCACGACGGACGCTGGACTTGGTAACCTCTACGCCGCATCGATCACAAATCACACCTTTATAGCGAACCTTCTTGTATTTTCCACAGTGACATTCCCAGTCCTTGCTAGGGCCGAAAATGCGCTCGCAGTACAAACCATCTTTTTCTGGTTTCAAAGTACGGTAATTGATGGTTTCAGGTTTTTTTACCTCTCCCTTTGACCACTCACGGATCTTTTCTGGGGACGCCAGCGTGATCTTGATCTTATCGTATGTCAATGTTGTCTCATTCTCATTTCCAAACTGTGGCATTTCGTAAACCGTCCTTTCTATTAATCTGCAATGTTGCTGTCATCATCCAGACCTTCTACGGTTGTTTCGCGGTATCCAGCGCTCTCAAATGACTCATTATTATCAAATTTCTTATCGTTCATCAATGCATTTACATTCGGTGCCGGTGCATCGTCCAATGTCTCACTCATCTGAACCTCATTGCCTTCTTCATCCAGCACAGTTACATCCAGTGCCAGAGACTGAAGTTCTTTTAACAGTACTCGGAAGGACTCCGGAATACCCGGTTCAGAAATATTGTCACCTTTGATGATTGCTTCATATGTCTTCACACGGCCTACAACATCATCAGACTTCACTGTCAGAATTTCCTGCAATGTGTAAGCAGCACCATATGCCTCCAGTGCCCAAACTTCCATCTCTCCGAAACGCTGTCCACCAAACTGAGCTTTACCACCCAGAGGCTGCTGTGTTACCAGAGAGTATGGTCCGGTAGAACGAGCATGGATCTTATCGTCTACGAGGTGATGAAGTTTCAGATAATGCATGAATCCGTTCGTAA
>OGPZ01002136.1_pt1 | contig 12608 bp, 8 predicted proteins | sample 1553111 | NCBI WGS metagenome assembly OGPZ01 (sample SAMEA2579968, study PRJEB22360) | human gut metagenome
TTCCCATGCAGGGGGGCACGTTTTTATTCACTCCGCTCCCGGCTCCGACGATAGCTCCGTAGCCGATGCGTACTCCCGGAAGGATGGTTGAATTGATGCCTATCCATGCCTTGTCTTCGATTACGATCGGACGGCCGTAGGTCGCGCTGCGGTTTTCCGGGTCCGGGTCGTGGTTGATGGTGATCAGGTTGACCTTCGGACCAATGAATACTTCATCGCCAATCGTGATGCCGCCGCGTCCGAAGAAGGTACAACACTGCTGGATGAAACATCCCTTCCCAATCGTGACAGGCTGGCCGTAGTCGATGTAGAGCGGCGGCAGTACCGTCGTGCTCTCTTCGAGCGGTTTGCCGAGAATCCGGCTCATATATTCGTGTACCTCTTCCGGAGTGCGGTAACCTGTATTCATTTCCGTGGCGGTTCGGATGGTGGCGAAAATGTCGGTGATCAACGCTTCGTAACCCGGCTCATTGGGCGAAACCATTTCGCCCGATAAATCTTTTTCAAAGATAGTCTTCATGTTATTCTTTCTTTATTTCGTTTTCTGATGCAAAGGTAGGCGGGGAGTGGCGCAATGGTTTTGTTGTGTGGTTCAAAATGCTTTGTTGGAAAGTCCACAAATAAAAAAGTCCCGCAACCTATGCGAGACTGATTCCCGGCTGTGTATCCTCTGTCGGAGGAATGCCGTACGTTTCTTTATAAATCTTCGAGAAGTGGGAAAGGTTCTTGAATCCTACTTCAAAGCAGATATCCGATACCTTGCGTCCCCCTTTCCGTATCAACTCGCGGGCGGCTTCGAGGCGACGGCGTATCAACCATTCCCGCGGGGAAAGCGTACTGCACTTTTTAAAGTCCCGCTTGAACGTGGATAGGCTGCGGCCGGTATAATTGGCGATCTCTTCCATCGATATATCGTCCATGTAATTACTTTCGAGGAATTCCAGTATGTCGATTTTCCACGGGTCCGTAAAGTCGAAGATAGAAGCATACAGGTTCTTGCTCGTATTAAGCAACACATATATGCCTTCGACCATTTTCAGTTGCAATAACTCCTCTGTCGGCTGGATGTTCGAATCGAAGTAAGGTGTCATGGATTCGAACAGGCTTACGATATCGGGGCGGTTGGACGGCAGCTTGTACAGGCTTATTTCATCTCGCTTGGCTTCTTTGGGTATTGCATCCCGGTCCAGACGATTGTAAAAACCACGCAAGAATTTGGGGGTAAACATCAGGAATATGGCTTTGAACTGTTCCCCGTTCCATGCCTGCTTGGTCATTTGTACACTGAAGTCCTTGCGGATAAAGGCGCAGTCTCCTTTATGCAGCCGGGTGGTTTTTCCCCTTTCATCAATGATCATTTCACCGGAGTACATGTAGACTAACACATGGGAATGGTTCCGATGTAAGCAACTTTTTCCTCCGTCGAAGTACATGGCCAGGAAAAAATCCGAATAGCGCAGTGTGTTGATTCCGTCCGTCATATTTTCTATTGGGTTATAAATGCAATTCCGTTTGCAACGGATAACTCGTTTCAGGAGTTTAACCTTTCGACCGTCTTTACCCCCTTCACAGCATTGATCTTCTTGGTCAGCATGTTTAACGCCGTCGTGTCGCGCACCATAACCGTGAAGTTCCCCTGGAAGATCCCGTCCACCGAGTCGATGTTCAGGGAGCGGAGCGTGACGCCCGTTTCCTTGCTGATGACGGAAGTGATGTTGGTGACGATCGCGATGTCGTCACGGCCGATGACCCGGAGCGTGACGATATATCCGTTGTCCCCCTTACCGCTCCATTTGGCCTGGATGATGCGGTAACCGAAACGGCTGAACATTTCCTGTGCGTTCGGGCAGTCCATCCGGTGGATCTTGATGCCTTGCGTGGAGACGAAACCGAACACCTCGTCGCCATAGATCGGGTTGCAGCACTTCGCCAACTTATACTCGATGCCCGTCAGGTTCTTGTCAATCACCAGGACATCCTTGTTGGTCGAGATTTCTTCTACTTCGGTTGTCGTGATGTATTCTTCGGCGCTGCGGACTTCGGTGTGGTCGTTCGTTTCCGTTTCCCGGCGGAGCTGTTCCAGGTATTCGTCGATCACCTGGTTCGGGTCGAGGCGTTCCTCGGCAATCTCGACATAGAAGTCGGTGACGGTCTTGAACCCTTTCTTCTTGATGTAACGCATCAGGATCGGTTCCTCCATCTCGATCTTCCGGTTCTTGAAGCGGCGTTGCAGCATCTCTTTGGCAAAGTCCACGGCCTTGGCAGTCTCTTCGCGTAGCGCCTGCTTGATCTTGACCCGCGCTTTGGAGGTGACGACGATGTTCAGCCAGTCACGCTTCGGGCTTTGGGTGGGAGCGGTGACGATGGAGACCGTGTCGCCGTTGTTCAAGGTATATTTAATAGGTACATTCTTCTCGTTCACCTTTGCCGAGACGCATTTGCATCCTAACTTGGTATGGATCGCGAAAGCAAAGTCGAGCACGGTCGCCCCTTTGGCCAGCTTGATCAGTTCGCCTGTCGGGGTGAAGACATAGATCTCGTCTTTGTACAAGTCCATCTTGAAATCCTGCATCAGGTCGAGCGGGTTGTTCTCTTTCGTTTCCAAGGCGGCGCGGACGGTGTTCAGGAATTCGTCCAGCCCGCTTTCCGCTTTTCCCCCTTTATATTTCCAATGCGCGGCCAGTCCCCGTTCGGCGATCTCGTCCATGCGGCGGGTACGGATCTGCACTTCCACCCATTTGCTTTGCGGTCCCATCACGGTGATATGCAGGCTCTCGTAACCGTTCGACTTCGGGATGGAGATCCAGTCTTTCATCCGTTTCGGGTTCGGCTGGTACATGTCGGTGACGATCGAGTAGACTTGCCAGCAGTCCGAACGTTCCTTTTCATAAGGAGTGTCCAGAATGATGCGGATGGCAAACAAGTCATATATGTCTTCAAACGGGATGTCTTGCTTTTTCAGCTTGTTGTCGATGGAATGGATGGACTTGGTACGTCCCTTGATGTCGAACCGGAGTCCGGCATCTTTTAGCTTGCTTTTGATCGGCGCGATAAACTCGGCGATGTAAATGTCACGCGAACGTTTCGTCTCGTTCACCTTCCATTTGATAAAGTAAGACTTCCGAGAACTTGCGATCGGTAGATTTCAGTGAGAATTCTTCCAACTCGCTCTTGATCGTATACAATCCCAGACGGTGGGCCAACGGAGCATACAGGTAGGAAACCTCTGTCGCCAGCCGTTTCCGGTCCTCGTCATTCTTCAATTGTTTGCCGAGGCGCATCAGGCAAAGGCGGTCGGCGATCATGATCAGGATCACGCGTACGTCTTCGGCAAACGAGAACAGCAGTTTATGGAAGTTCTCGGAGTCGACAGCCGTATTGCGGGCGTAAAGATCCGAAGTCTTCAGCAGACGGCTGATGATCAGGGTGACATCCGCATCGAATGTAGTCTTCACTTCATCTAAAGTGATGATCTTTTTCATGACCGGACGGTAAAGTAGGAGTGCGATGACCGACGTGCGCTTCAATCCGATCTCTGTGGTGGCGATCAATGCCGTGTCGATATTGCGGAGCAGGCCGTTAATGCCGTTTTTGTCTCGTCCGTAACAATCCAAAGCCACAACCCGCTTCATCAACTCTTTCATTTTACTCAGATCTTCTTTTTTCAGGAAAGAGTACAGATGGCGTAATAATTGCTTGTACTTGGAGAAAAACTGTTTTTTCTCCTCTTCGGTAAAGAACGGTTGTATATCCATAGTCGTCTGTCTTTTTACAGCTTGTTTGAGGGCTGTCCGTAAAACATACCGTAAAAATAAGTTTTTCTCCGAATATCAGTGCAATTCTAATGGTATTTTTATACATTTGCGATATACATAGGCCGGCAGGGCCTTGTAGCGTGTCTGATTATTAACTAATTAAAAAAATATACTATGTTAAACGCAAAAGACTTAGAGTTACTGGCGGCTAAAGGAATCAGCGAAAAGCAGATTGAAGAGCAGTTGGCTTGTTTCGTGAAAGGGTTTCCTTTCCTTGAAATTACAGCTTCGGCGTCGGTCGAGAGAGGGATTGTGGTAATCCCGCAGGAGAAACAGGCTACCTATATGGATGCCTGGGATGCTTACCTGGCAAAGAATAAGAAGATCGTGAAGTTCGTGCCGGCTTCGGGTGCGGCAAGCCGTATGTTCAAGAATCTGTATGAATTCCTGTCTGCCGACTATAACGAGCCTCAGAATGCGTTTGAGAAGAAGTTTTTTGATGATATCAGGAAGTTTGCCTTCTATGATGCCTTGAACCGGGCTTGCATCGAGAATGAAGCAAAAGATATTCCTGCACTAATCGCTCTCGGACAGTATAAGGCTGTTGTCTCCAACCTGCTGGAGTCGAAAGGACTGAACTACGGACAGCTTCCGAAAGGTCTGTTGCTTTTTCATTCTTATCCGCAGACAGCCCGTACGGCGATGGAAGAACATCTGGCCGAAGGTGCGATGTATGCGAAGAACAATGCCGGCGAAGTGAATATACATTTCACTGTGTCGCCCGAACATAAGGCGCTGTTCGAACAGTTGGTTGCTGCAAAGACGGGAGATTATGAAGAGAAATTCTCTGTCAAATACGATATTTCTTTCAGCGTGCAGAAACCGAGTACCGATACGATTGCCGCCGATATGGAAAACAATCCGTTCCGCGACAAGAACGGTAATCTGTTGTTCCGTCCGGGTGGCCACGGTGCTTTGATCGAAAACCTGAACGATGTAGATGCCGATGTGGTGTTTGTCAAGAATATCGACAATGTGGTTCCGGACAGTTTCAAATGCTCGACCGTTATCTTCAAGAAGGTGATCGCCGGTGTGCTGGTCTCTTTGCAAGAACGCATCTTCAAGTATTTGGAGCTGATCGACAGCGGCAAGTATTCGCACGACCAGGTGGAAGAGATGATTCATTTCCTGCAGGAGGAGCTGTGCGTGAAGAATCCGGAAACGAAGTTGTTGGAAGATGCCGAGTTGATCCTTTATATTAAGAGTAAGCTGAACCGCCCGTTGCGTGTCTGCGGTATGGTGAAGAATGTCGGTGAACCGGGCGGTGGTCCGTTCCTGGCTGTCAACCCGGATGGAACTGTCTCTCTGCAAATTCTCGAAAGCTCGCAGATCGATTTGAAGGATCCCGAAAAGAAAGCGATGTTCGAAAAGGGCACGCACTTCAATCCGGTGGATCTGGTATGCGCGTTGAAGAACTATAAGGGCGAGAAGTTCAACTTGCCGGATTATGTAGATAAGAATACCGGCTTTATCTCTTGTAAGAGCAAGGACGGCCGCGAATTGAAAGCATTGGAATTGCCTGGTTTGTGGAATGGTGCGATGAGCGACTGGAATACAATCTTCGTCGAAGTGCCTATCGAAACCTTCAATCCTGTTAAGACGGTAAATGATCTGCTGCGGCAGGAACATCAATAAACAAAAAAGCCGTCCGAAATGAATCGGACGGCTTTTTCGTATGGCAATAGAACCACAGAGATTACACTCTTCTTTCTTTGATTCTTGCTTTCTTACCGGTAAGAGCACGCAGGTAATACAATTTAGCGCGACGTACTTTACCAAACTTGTTAACAGTGATGCTTTCGATAAACGGAGATTCGATCGGAAAAATACGTTCTACACCTACGTTTTCAGACATCTTACGCACTGTGAAGCGTTTTTTGTCACCATGACCTGAGATGCGGATTACGACACCTCTGTACTGCTGGATACGTTCTTTGTTACCTTCTTTGATACGGTAAGCTACTGTAATAGTGTCACCACTCTTGAATGCAGGAAATTCCTTTTTCGTAGCAAACGCTTCGTTTACAACTTTAATTAAATCCATTGTTTTATAGCTTTTTAATTGTAATTTTTAATGAAACGCAATATAACGGGCTACTTGTCCCGACAGAGATTACGCAAAGCGGATGCAAAGTAACGAAATAATTATTTGATACGCAAGTAGCAGTCTGAAATAAATTTTACTTCAGCCACTTATCGGCAAATTTAATGTAGTTCTCCCAGTCGAAATCCGTCACATCATGCACACCGGTACGATTGTGGTAGGCGACACGGTTCATGATCGGCATGTTGACCGTCGGCATCGTGGTCGTTTCCAGTCCTTTCATTCCGTAGAGCTTATAGACTTCTCCGGCGTATGCGGTTGAAAGAAATTCACCTTTCGGATCGGACCAACGGTCTTCTTCGGCGCTTGCCACATAAAGGGGGCGAGGAGCGATGAGGGCCAAGAGTTCATGCTGATCGATCGGAAGTTCACCTTCTTTCTTGTTATACCGGCGGAAGTTCTTGCAGAACCAGTGAGGGAAAGCGTGGTTGATCCGGTTGACAGTTTCACCCACCTGCCGTCTGGATAGGGCTGCTCCGCCACATCCGGATTCGTTGGAGATGACGATTGCAAAACGCGGATCGGTAGCGCCAGCCCAAAGGGAGGTTTTGCCCAAGCGGGAATGTCCCATCAGGATGATTTTGGAGGCGTCGACCTGCCAGTCTGTTTCGAGGTAATCCATCACCCGACTGTAACCCCATGCCCAGGCGGCGATTGCTTGTCCGCCGTCTGCCGGAATGTCTCCTTCAGATGGATAGCCGAAGAGGGCGAGAATACTTTCCGCATATCTGTCCTTGCTGTCGGGGAAGAAGTCGAAGTAATGGACGGTGGCAAGCCCGTAGCCGGCGTCGATGATCTTTTCCACCGGCCAGCGCGATGCCTGGTTTCCGCGTGGGCGATCGGAGTGTTGCGACGGGATGATGTCCGGGTCCGAAGAGATTGTCTGGTTCCCCTGGAAGTTGAAATGCAGGAATACCGGCACTTTTGTTTTGACATGGTTCGGCAGATACATCAGCAGCAGGGCTTTCCGTTCTATACCGTTATGGCTGAATGTGATTTCGATCTGTTTGCGGGTGGCACTGCCGTTGACGGCACTGTGGTTGTCGTCCAACTTCTTGTAGGACACATCCACTTTGTCCGCTGGCATCTTTCCATATACCTGTTCGGCAAAGACGGACAGCAGTTCCGGCTGTCTGGTCTGTTCCCATTGCTGCACGTTTGTCACTTCCCGGCCGTCGGCTGTCTTTAACAGGGCGGGCAGGGTGTAAGGCGGTATTTTGCTTTCGTCGTAATTCGCTTCATCGGCTTCTTGAGCATGCCCTGCCAACAAGCTGCAAGCCCAAAGGCACAGGAGGAATATGGTTTGTCTCATGACAATTGATTTTTAATTATTGTTTTTTAATGATTGGCTCTCTCATATCTGTGAATAAGGCAACGGCGAGAGGAACAGGCTGGTGTTCCGAGTGCCCGTATAGGCATATTCCGGTAGGTTCTTGATCCGCTGCCAGTCCGGATGTGTCCGGAATTTGTCCCAAGCGGCATTGCGTGTCGGTTCGTCCTTGTACCAGGTGAGATACATTACCGCCGGCATGATCGGGCCGGCCAGCACTTCTCCGTAGCAAACGGAGTTGATGCCGACCTTGTCGAAAACATCTATCTCGTCTTTGTTAAACATCGCTACTTTCCGCTGGTTGGCTTCTTCGTTGGGACTGTGGTACGTCCTGAGTTCGAACATCGTCCGGCTCTTGTCCGGCATCAGAAGGGAAGGTACTTTGTCGAAAGCCTCGCACAGGAAACTCTCGAAATTGAAGTAAGCCGGGTTGGGAGCTGTCTTGTCGAAATAAGGCTGTGCCGCTTTCCGGAATTCCATATCGTTCCAGATGGTCCGTTTCACCCGGTGATAAGTCGTGATGTCGGGATAAATGAACAGCAGCAGACGCCGTTTTTTTCCCTCTTTCTTATAAGGGACGAAAGCGCCTGCTTTGATCTTCTTCCGATTATAGGCCGGGATCAGTATGTCGCGGAAAAAGTCGTCCAGGCCGTCCGCGTCTCCTTCCAGCGTGTAGATTCGCCATTCGTATAGCTGCTTTCCGGATGGAGCGGTTTTTTCGGAGGTTGCGGCTATCCCCTTGATAGCCGCAAGCGTAGCCAACATACCTGTCAGCTTCATAAAGTGCCTTCTTTGCATGGTTCTATAGAATTTAGATTAAAAAATAGTTAGTAAACACTTCAAAGGTAGGAAATATCAGGGTAATTTCCGTACATTTGTTTTGATTTATGATTTATGGATTGTGATTTATAAGAAAGACATTGTGATCATTATTTATAGTTCATAAATCATAAATCATAAATTTCAGTTCCTTCGATGAAGAAAATATATATCTTTTTATTTGTTTGTGTTGCCGTTCTTTCCGCTGTCGCACAGACGACGCCGAACCTTTACCGGGCAGTGGACAAGGAGAAAATGAATCACTGGGTGGACTCCGTCTTCGATGCGATGAGCTACGACGAACGTATCGGGCAACTCTTTATGGTCATCGCCAACCCGAAATCCGACACCCGCAATATGCAACGCCTGATGCGTTATGTCAACGAAATAAAGATCGGCGGCATCCTTTTCCATAAAGGTGATCCGGTCACGCAGGCCGAGGTGACGAACCGCCTGCAAAAAGCCTCCCGTGTCCCGATGCTCGTGTCGCTGGACGGCGAATGGGGACTTTCCATGCGCCTCTCCGGTACGACCCGTTTCCCGAAGAACATGATGTTGGGGGCGATCGAGGATAACAGCCTGATAACCGAATACGGCAAGGAAGTCGCCCGGCAGTGCAAGGAGATGGGAATCCATATCAATTTCGCACCCGATATGGATGTCAACAGCAATACCGACAACCCGGTGATCGGCCTCCGCTCCTTCGGCGAGAATCCTGAGGCGGTGGCCGACAAAGGGCTTGCGTATGCCCGTGGGCTGGAAGGGCAGGGCATCCTGTCTGTCGCCAAGCATTTCCCCGGACATGGCGATACCGCCGAAGATTCCCATTATACGCTGCCTGCCGTTCATCATGACCGGGCACGCCTGGACAGTGTGGAGTTGCTGCCTTTCAAACGTTACATCTATGACGGCTATGCCGGCGTGATGACCGGACACCTGTATGTCCCGGCGTTGGACAAGGCACGCAATAAGCCGGTCTCCATGTCCCGTGCCGTCGTCACCGACCTGCTGCAAAAAGAGCTCGGATTCCGGGGACTGTGCTTTACCGACGCTTTGGCGATGAAAGGCGCTACTACCCGTAAATCCGATAACCCTTCCGTAATGGCGCTATTGGCGGGCAATGACATCCTTTTGGCTCCGACTGCGCCGATTAACGACTTTGCAGCCGTGAAGGAGGCCTTGGAAGAGGGTATTTTGGACAGGGAAGAGATAGAAGCGAAGATCATCAAGATCCTGCAATATAAATACATCGCAGGGCTGAACGACTATCGCCCGGTCGAGACGGAAGGTTTGTCCGAACGCCTGAACTCTCCCCATGCCGCATGGTTGGCCGCCAAGTTGAATGAAGAAGCGATCACCCTGCTGAAGAACGAGGGCGACATCATCCCGTTGAAGCAGCTCGATAAGAAAAAGATCGCCGCCCTGTCTATCGGTGACGGGGTAGGGAACGAGTTCCAAAAGATGCTGGGGCGCTACGACTCGGTCGCCTGTTTCAGCATCAGCCGGAATGCGACGGCAGCCCAAGTGCAGAGTGTATATAAGAAATTGGAGAAATACGATGTGGTCATTTGCGGCGTGCATACGGTCCGCATTCCGGAAAGCCCGGCTCTGCGCGAGCTGGCGGCAAAGAAGGAACTGGTCTATGCCTTTTTCACCTTGCCCTATTTTTGTAAAGCATATAAACCTTCCATCCTGAAAGCCAAAGCGGTTGTAATGGCCTACGAGGGCACACCGCTTGCTCAGAAATATGCGGCGCAAGCCATCTTCGGCGGTATTGCGGTTAAAGGAAAGCTGCCGGTTTCCATCCCTACCCTCTACACGGCGGGGACGGGTGTGTTTACCGAAAAGACACGTCTCGGTTATCACGAGCCGGAAGAAGTGGGGGCAAGTCCCGAACGTTTGGACGTGATCGCCTCTATCGTGGAAGACGGTTTGGAACAGAAGGCGTTTCCCGGTTGTCAGGTGCTCGTTGCCAAAGATGGCATGATTATCTATGACAAATCGTTCGGCTATTTCGACTACGACAAGAAACAGGCTGTTGATGAAAACTCCGTCTACGACCTGGCTTCTTCCTCCAAAGCGGCGGGGACCTTCCTGGCTGTAATGAAAGCATACGATGACAAGAAGTTCACGCTGAACAATAAGATATCCGATTTTATACCCGAACTAAAGGATTCGGATAAAAAGAATTTAGCTGTCAAAGACCTCCTCTACCACCAGTCCGGGCTGACGCCGACTATCAACTTCTATCTGAACGCGATCGACAAGGATAGTTATAAAGGTAGCTTGTACAGTAATGCGAAGAACCAGACGCATCCGGTCCGTTTCGACGCCCGGACCTATGTGCGCAACGACTTCTCTTTTCTTCCCAATCTGGTATCTGCCCGGAAAAAGCCGGGCTTTACGACAGAGATCGCCCGCAATATGTATCTGCACGACTCTTTTAAAGACACCATTATCCAGGAGATCAAGGACTCGCGCCTCGGCGTGCGGGGCAAGTACAAATACAGTTGCATCAATTTCATCCTGTTGAAGATGATGGTGGAAAAGCAGATGCGGCAGCCGATGGACCGCCTGCTGCATGGCATGTTCTTCAGCAAGCTCGGAGCTTGGCATACGGCCTACAATCCGTTGCATATCCTCGACACGATGCAGATCGTCCCGACCGAAAACGACCATTTTATCCGTCGGCAACTGCTTCGCGGCTATGTGCATGATGAGGCGGCCGCTTTCCAGGGGGGCGTTTCGGGCAATGCCGGGCTTTTCTCCAACGCCAACGACTTGGCGAAAGTGCTGCAACTCTATCTGAACCAGGGAAGTTACGGAGGTGAACAATACCTATCCAAAGAAACCTGCCGTCTTTTCACCCAAAGTAAAAGTCCGACCTGTCGCCGCGGCTTAGGGTTCGACAAGCCGGTAACCGGTGGGGGTAAAGCATCTCCTTGCGGCAGCCTGGCTCCCGCCTCCGTTTATGGGCATACCGGTTTTACCGGCACTTGCTTTTGGGTGGACCCGGATAACAACCTGCTGTATATCTTCCTGTCCAACCGTGTGAACCCGACACGGGCCAACAACAAGCTAGGTTCGCTGGATATCCGCACACGTATCCAAGACGCAATCTATAAAGCAATCAAATAATTCATAAATCATAATTCCCCCAAAGATGTTATTCGGACACGGTGACGACCACTATAATTCACAGAAAGAGGTAAAGATAAATTTCAGTTCAAATGTATGGCATGGAGCCGATCTCCGCACACTCAGGGAACACCTGAACGAGCAGTTTTATGAACTCACGCGTTATCCGGAACCGGATGCTTCTTCCCTGAAAAGATTGCTTGCCCGCTGCTATGAGGTGGAAGAGGAGAATATAGTGGTTACGAACGGTTCCATCACGGCATTCTATCTGCTGGCGCAAACCTGGAAAGGGGCGAAATCCGCTATTGCCGTTCCCTCTTTTGTGGAGTATGAAGACGCTTGCCGCCTGCACGGGCATGAAGTCAGTTTCTTTCCGACCTCGTGCGACCTGTCCGGCCTCTCGCTGGAAGGACAGGATTTCTGCTGGATCTGTAACCCGAATAATCCGGACGGCAGACTGATCCGCCGGGCCGAACTGCTGGCATTGATCGAGGCGAACCGGCAGACCGTCTTTATCATCGACCAGGCATACGTTGCTTTCACGACGGAAAGGTTGTTGGAACCTTCGGATGTCTGCAACCATCCGAACCTGATCTTGATACAATCTATTTCGAAAGCGCATAATATACCGGGACTCCGTATCGGCTACTTGGTCGCTTCTCCGGATAAGGTCGAGCAGATAAACCGGTACATCATTCCCTGGTCTGTCAATGCAATCGCTGTGGAAGCCGGTAAATACATCTTGACGCATCCGGAGCAATATATCCTGCCCATCTGTGAATGGCAACGCGAGACAGCCAGCCTGATCGACCGGCTGAATGAGTTGGGCAACCTCGAAGTATTGCCGACATCCGTGACTTTCTTCTTGGCCCGCTTGAAAAAAGGGACGGCTGCTGATTTGAAACAATATTTGTGGGATCGTCATGGCTTGCTGATTCGCGATGCCTCTAATTTCCGCAGCCTGGACGAACGTTATATCCGCATATCGGCACAGACAGCAACCGAGAACCGGGTACTCGTTGATGCGGTACGGGAATGGCTTTCCATCTCGCCTTGATATCGGCTTGCCCTTCACCTTGATGTCGTTTCGAGGGATTGTTTCTCGTTCATGAAGATGCCTGAAATATTTGTAAGTTGACAAGATTGGAAAAGTTAGCAGGTAGGAGGACATTACCTTTGCATATAAAAAAACAGAAGGAGAACATGCAACAACGGCTGTAAAATAGGTAAAACCGGGTGGTTTTTATTGTCCGGCACGGTACTTTAGTTGCCGGACACCCCCATGTTGCCCCCTTTTACACCCGGATGTAAAGGATGGCAACATGGGGGTGTTTACGGAATTATGTACTTGTCTTTGCTAAAAAAAGAGATAGCTTTTGTGGAATGAAGAACCGTATTCCGC
>OGPZ01002179.1_pt1 | contig 12405 bp, 7 predicted proteins | sample 1553111 | NCBI WGS metagenome assembly OGPZ01 (sample SAMEA2579968, study PRJEB22360) | human gut metagenome
TGCCATATTGTGTGTCGTTAATATCCAGAGGATTATCACCTACAATTTCTTTCCGGTTATCAGTTCCGTATTTCTTTAAAGCATCTTCATAGGACGTTTGCGCTGTTGCTACACTTTTCTTTCCCATATTTTGATATACGGGTTCCCATTTATCTGTATTATAGAGGCTGAAGTAGTAAGCAGTAAATACAAAAGCAATTTCAGAAAGGCTGTCTCTTTCTGCTTTAGGATCATAGCAACTCTGGAAATCATCGACAGTCAGCTCTTTTCCGGGGAAACGCTTTTTCATGTCCTTATCAAACTTCTCAACATACTCTTCAATGACATAAGAGAGTTGCAGACCACCGTATGAACCACCGATTCTGGATTCTGGCATTACTTTATAACGATAATAATTGTATTCTTCCATATTTTCTGGTGCGGGTACTTCCTGACGTTTTCCGTTAATGATTTTATAATATTTCTTTCCGTCAAAGATATAATCCGCATATTTATCTTTCAGACGGAAAAATTCGCGTTCTCCTTCACGTGTCAGGGATTCCATGACCTGACCGTCTTTGCCACCGATGAAATTCCATCCATTGATGTCGTCTATCAAACCATTCTTATCATCGTCTTTCTGGTTCAGTTTTTCTTTGGGATTCACCCAGATAGCCTGTTTCAGATCTTCGTGTTCTACGTCCATTCCTGTTCCGATCAATGCAACAACCGGTCTTTTTTTAGCTTTCTTTTTGTTGGCTTTCAGATACTCGTAAGCCTTGTTTACTTCAGCACCGTATACACTGTCTTTGTCGAAAGAACAGTTAAACCAGTCCAGTTCGGATTGTTTCTTTTGTGTTTCTGCTTCTTGTTTGACTAACTGAGCCGATACTGTAATGCTGATAAAACAGCATACGATAGGAAATATAAGTTTCTTCATTGTTGATGAGTTATAATTTATACAATCTAGTTATTTTCTTATTTTTAAAATGGCTTCACGCACCTGTTCACCCCGGACATTACGTGCAGCGAGTTTGCCTTCTTTGTCTATGACAACAAGGAAAGGGATGGAGTAGAAACCGTAAGCAGCCTGAATAGCGCTTGGAGTCTTGCTGCTTTTGGGAAATCCTGTTTTATCCCATAGCATTATCCACGGCAGTTTTTCTTCATCCAGCATTTTTCTCCATTTTGCTTCACTGTCATCCAACGAAACACTGATGAATTCTAAATCGTCAGCTTTCAGATCATTGTATATTGTCAGCATACTGCGCATCTCTTTGCGGCAAGGACCACACCAGGAAGCACAGAAATCCAGTACGACAATTTTTCCACGGAAGTCTTTTAAACTTACACTCTTTCCATTGCTGTCAATGAACGTAAAACCAGGACATTCTGCACCGATGATCTGGTGGGAGAGGACTTCTACTTTGTTGATTAACCATTTGGCAGACAAAGAATTCCTATCTTGTTCCGGTATCATATCCAATAACATTTTGTTGGATGGGTAATCATTCACATCTGCCAGATAAGCTAATGCTGACGCCATGGCAGGCGTCAGTTTCTCTTTGGCAGAAGTCGAGATTGTTGCTTTATCCGGATCTCTTTCGGCCGGCATATAGTTTTGTAAAGTCAGAAACGGATCAATGCCGGTGAATGAAAGTGAGCTTTGTTCGGGATTCTTTTCATCGAAAAAGCCATTGATACTAACAGGAGTATTTTCAAGGTAAATGTTTTGTTCCGTTTTCCCGATACATAGCGTATATACGTCGGGCTGGATCTCTTTTTTTTCTGTTTCGAATACTCCGTTCTGGCTGATGGAACAAGTCAAAACAAGGTTTCCATTTAAATCTTTTACTTGTAAGATAGTAGGTCTAAGTATCCTTAACTTTCCCTTAAACTGCAGTCCGCCGTTGCTCCATAGGGAGGAGGTGGTGCATAAAAGCAATAGTATTAGTGAGAGTCTTTTTATTAATTCCATAATATTGAGTTTTATAATATATCGTAAAGCAACGAATAGCTTTGTCATTATCCGTATCTATTTTAATAACTTGGTTACTACTGGATAAAGAAAAAAGTTCTACCAGTCTCCCCAAGGATCATCATCGTCATCTCCTGCATCAGCCTCTGGTAGTTCCGGATAAGGTTTGATATCCCATTCTTCCGGTCCTTGAGCGATAGCTTCCAGGTCAATATTGTATTTTTTTAGATAATTGGTTACAAACTCGAACTTACTACTCATAAATGGATAGGTTGCCGAAGGCCACATTGCTTCCCGTTCTTCCTTAGTAAGACGCATGGCTATCTGCATATAACCGATAAATGTATCTTTTGCTGTTGGAGGATTATCAGAACCTGGCTTACTATATTTTGCAGATAATGAATTTACATCACCGGGATAGCCTCTTCTAAGATAATAATTAGGATCGGCTTTGCTTTCAATATCTTCATTTCTGACAATCTTAGTTGAATGGTCGAATCCTGCATCAAATTCATCTTCGGGTATGATAATATTACCTCTGGTGATGGCTGTGTTTATAACTTCATCAATTATTTTGAAGCGGCGCACAGTAAAACTGTCCTTGTTGCCGGCAATAGGGGTTTTCCATCCAGAGATTGGATCATCATAGGTGCTGTGAGCTGCATCTCCCCAGAAGCAAGTTACCCAGCAGTCAGTTTGGCTTTCTTCATGTTCGGATAATGCTACATAATATTCTAACACTCCCGGTACAATGGAGGCAAATACCGAGTAATTGTATCCCACATACCAATACATGGGAAATACTCTGTCCGTAACTTCCCGATTAAGATAAGGGAATATATGATTTTTCATAAAAGTAATATAGAATGCCGCCATCTCCTCATTGAGACAATTTTCGAACACTTTTGTAGACCCACTGACACCACCATTTGTCCAATTTTTATTGAGGTCTTTTTCTGTGATATCTTTATATATTATTTTCACTCCGAAGTCTTGGTAGATTTTCATGGCATCATTGTCCCAAGAATTATCTCCTTGAGGAAACTCAAATCCTCCGGCCTGTGCAAGTGGGTCTGGTGTCGGGATAATTGAATCATCTTCGTAGCAAGATGTGAATGTGAGACAGAATAATAATATCCATACGTTATATATTGGCTTCATGATTTTCTGTTGTTTAGGATGAACAATCATTTTTTTATAATTTATAGTTAGTTTGTTATAGAAACTCCAACCCGTTCCGGACCGAACGGATTTTGTTCCAATAGCAAGTTTCTTTGCAATACATTTGGAGGTATAGGCAATACGTATGAAGGATCGTTTTTTGTTAATGTATAAATTTTGCCTTCCCATTTGTGCTGTATGGAAGGCATGCCATATCGGCGTAAGTCGAACCAGCGTTGGCCTTCATAGCAAAGTTCTTTTCTGCGTTCTTCACGTATCTTGGCAATAAGATCATCTCCACTCAATCCCGAAAAGGATGGTATATTTCCTTTATCATATCTTTTTTCCAGTAGTGCATTCATAGTGGTGATAGCTTCTCCTTCAGCTTGACTCATGGCAGCTGCTTCAGCATAATTCAGATAAGCTTCTGCTACCCGGAAAGAGAGTGCGAAGTAATCACTGCTTCCGGAAGTGGGGACAGAACGGAGCGTCTTATATTTGCCATAAGGGAGATAAGTATCATAAAAAGTACTGTTCTCCGGGACATCTTCATTATACTGTATCTCCCGGGTAATATAACGATCTTTGCGTAAGTCACCTTCCAAGAAACTATTGATTAACTCATCTGCTGCTTTGAATTTTCTTCTGTTATCTTTGTTGTTGCCACCTTTTTTTTCAATATAACCTTCGTATTCATTTGTCAAATCTCTTATAGTACCATAACTCCAGATAACTTCCGGAGAGTCATACGTGTTGAATGTATAATAAGGTTCTTTCATACCCGCTTCCGGCGCAGGGATTGTATTCAGATCGCGCAGTGAAAAGTTCCAATCTTTGATAACTTTTTCTGCATACGTTTTTGCCTCTTTCCAATTTTCCATATAGAGAGCTACACGCGATTTTAATAATTGTACCATCGGCAAGCTAACGAGGTAGTTCGGTTCATATTGTTGTGCGGCGGGGAGAGTCTGGAATAAACGTTCTGCTTCATTGAGGTCGGCAACAATCTGTAGATATACTTCCTCTACCGTATTTCGTTTCATCAGTACCTCACCTTCATCTCTCATTTTACTGTCCATTTTGAGAGGAACTCCCAATGATTCTTTGTTGTAATTATAGGGAAGTCCGTATTGATTAACCAGCATATAATAGAAGAAAGCCCTCAAAGCATAGGATTGTACCTTGATGTAATTTTTTTCTGCTTCTGTACCGGATACTTCGTCAATATAATCGAGTGCAGCATTGGCTCCTAAAATATATTCATAAAGGTTTCCCCATGTATTGCTCGGCTCTTGTCCTAATTTTTGTTGCATTTCGAACATATTGGGTTGCCAACTGTATAGTACCTCGAATCTTTCCATTTTTCCCTGTTCGTTTTCAGGGAATTCATAACCCTCCACTTGATTTTGATCGATATCATCTGCGAGTATTTCCAAATAGGTTAGAAATTCGGTACTTCCTTGTTGGGGATAAGCCTCTCCAATGAGCATCTCCTGTAATGCATTGGCATCCTTGGGTATGTATTTGCTTTGTGACTTGGGCTCTAAGAAATCACCGCAAGCAGTGAGACTTGTCAATGTAATTGTATAGATTAAATATTTAAGTTTCATATCTCTCTTTGTTTATAGTTTAAAATCCGATATTAAGTCCCAGTGAGAAAGAGCGTGGCATGATACTGTTTTCTAATTCCGGGTCGAAGCCATTGAAGCGTTTGCTAGCTATTACAAATATGTTATCCATATTAAAATTGATAGCCAGGTTTTTTGCATGGATCTTGTCACACCATTCTTTTTTCATTTGCCATGATAATCCGATGTTGCGACAACGTAGGAATGACCCACTGACTACCATAGCATCAGATTGCTCCCACATTTTAATTGATGATTCTGCACTATCCGTATTAGGCAGGGTCCATCCTATTTCTATCGGCCATGTCGGAAGTCCGGGAATATTTGTGTAGGCCTCGTCTCCGGGCTTTTGCCAACGGTTTAGTAAATCGCGGTTTACATTTTTGGTTGGATCCGGCATCATACTGCCGCTTCCTTGAAAATCACTGTAAGGTGATGGCAAGCGTTTTTTACTACCTAGTAAAAGGGAGAAACTGGTGTTTAATGACAAAGACTTGTAACGGAAACTAAAACCAAGACCTCCGGTGAAGTACGGCTCTGTTTCTCCGGAATATACCAAGTAAGTAGTCGGATCGATACTTTTGCTCTTTTCTTCATCTGGGACCTCAACGTAGTTGAACATCGGTTTACCATTACTTCCGTCAAGACCAGCAAAGGAGTATGACCAGAATGCACTCAGCGGATAACCTTCTTTTAAGATCTGTGTACTACCTCCTCTCAAGTACATTGCTGTGTTTCTGTCAATTTTGGTTTCTCCACCTTTGTTCCAGTTTTTAGAGGCATTCAGGTTGATATTCAGGCTGAAATCGCGCTTTTGGATAGGCGTGAATGATAATGTGTATTCAATTCCCCGATTGTAAATAATTCCACCGTTACGTTTCATATCATCAATTCCGTATTCGAATGGCAAATCTACGGTGATTACCGCATTGGAACGTCTGGTATAATATTCCAGATTCATATAGAACATACGGAACAGTTCCAGATCCACACCGAAATTCCAGTTTCTGGTACGTTCCCAGGAGAGATATGGATTAGGTATCTGGTCAATAGTAGAGAAGTAGCGATTATATCCGGGTTGTACTCCCTGTTGGCTTAAGATTAGTTCAGGGCTTTCTCGTGTTAAAGCATTTCCCTGAATACCGAATGTTCCTCTGAAATTAAGTGTAGTGATCCATTTCAGATGTTTTTGAAAGAAAGCCTCTTCTGATGCTCTCCAGGAGAGACCGAATGAATAAGTCGGGTCAATACGATGATTTATATCCTGTCCAAAAACGTTGGAGGCATCATTTCGTACATTGGCATTGACTACATAGCGATTCTTGAATGAATATGCAAAAGTAGCGAAGAATGAAAGGAAGTTGTTGGTATTGTTTGTTCTTTTCCAGCCTCTACTATAAATATCTCCTAATATTCCCCAGCCTGTTGGGGGATTGTTGGGAGTTATCACTTCACTAGGTATGGTAGGAGCAACAATACGTTCACCTCTGTCCGGCACATATCCCCAAACTTTATTGGCTGTTCCTTTCGCTGTAGATGAACGGAGTTCCATACCTAATAAGGCGTTCAGCCGGTTATCAGGATTGAATGCTTTACTGAATTGTAACTTGTTCTGAATATTGTAGGAATACTGGTTGTTGTCGTTTGTATACAATATACCTCCGAATGGAAGCTGTGCAGCCTTAAATTCTGCACTGGTGGGAGTAACGGAATTAAAATCGTAGCCGCGATACTCGTTGGCAATATAGTAAGTACGTTCGGTAGCCCAGCTTTCATTCGTACTATTGTTATTCGAATAACCTCCGGTGAATTGGTAGGTTACCCAATCAAGAATCCTCCAGTTTACATCTAGTGAGGCAGACATGAAGTTCGAACGTGCTTTTGAACCGCTGTTGTCCCGTTCATTGATAAAATTGTATGAAAGGGTTTGTATCTTGCCAGTTTTAGAGTTGTAGGCGTTCCTTTGCATATAATAAGCGTCCGGATCGATGATGCGGTTGGTGTTAGTAGCATAACTCATAGGATCCACTTCGTTAAAAAAGCCATTTGTGGTGGAAACACTACCGTTTAAAGTCAGATTGATAGTTAGCTTTTCTATCGGACGCAACATCAGAGCGATGCGGCCTGTCATACGTTCGTTATCGTTGCCGATTTCCTGGCCTTCGCTGTTGTTATATCCCATAGATGCCGAATAACTGAACTTGTTTGTTCCGCCGGAAACACTAACGTTGTGAGTATGGCTGAACGAACGACGTGTCAGGCGTTTGAACCAGTCAGTGTTGCGGGTTTCCATATCGTTATAAAGCTTTCTGTATTCGGTGTCTGAAATATCATGTTCCTGCAGCATCCGTAATATACCTTCATAGGTATTAAGATCCTTATAAGGTGTTTCTATGTAATTGACTCCCGCATCAAACGCTTCTTGTGAGAAACGAACACGCTCTTGAGAGTTCATGAAGTTGAACATCCCATAATTAGGACGTTGTCCGATGTTAAAGTTGGCGGAGTAGTTTACGGTCAGTCGGTCGGTAGTATTTTTCTTGGTGGTGATTTCGATTACACCATTAGAGGCTTTCGAACCATAGATAGCAGTAGCAGAAGCATCTTTCAAGATGGTGATATTTTCGATGTCGGCAGGATTCAACCATGAAACCTGGTTACCGATAATGTCTTGCAAATTTTTAGTCATCAGGTCGCCACTTTCTAATGTTACCTGAAAATCTTCCTGAATAATGCCGTCTACTACCCACAATGGGTCACGGTTTCCTTGCAACGTACTGGTACCTCGAATCTGAATTTTGGGAGCAGTACCTACACGGCTGCTTGTATTGGTTACAACCATACCTGCTACACGTCCCTGTAACATTTGGTCGATGGTAGTAAACGAAGGCATGATGATATCTTTTGCTTTGATGCTGGTAATAGATCCAACGATGTCACGACGTTGAATATTCTGGTATCCGGTTACCACCACCTCATCTATTTCTGTGCTGGTGGAGCTGTTCAGAGTGACATTAATGGTCTTTTTACCCGTATATTTTACCGTTTTCTTTTCCATTCCGATAAAAGAGTACGTAAGAATCAACCCTTCCTGTGCTGGAATATTAAACGTATACTGCCCGTCCAATCCTGCAATGGCTCCATGTTTAGAACCTCGGATCGTGATAGTAGCGCCGGGCAAGGCCTCACCGTTAGTATCCCGGACCCAACCGCTGATAGTTATCTTTTGGCTTTGTCTTTTCTTTATAACAATTGCGCTACCAGAAATTTCGTAAGTCAGGTTAGTGCCTTCCAGACATTCATCCAGAATTTCAGTAATCGTTTTGTCTTTGGCCCTGATGGTGATATCAGTAACATTAGCGACATCTTCCGTTCCATACATAAAGACAAATTTCGTACGATTCTGCAGATACCAGAGTGCTGCTTCCAGCGTTTCTCCTCTCAAGTCGATGGAGATTCTCTGATTGTCCTGTGCTTGAATCATGAGTGAAGAAAGGGAGAATATCCATAAAAGACAGAACTTCACAAAGTTTCTGCTTGCATAAGATACCACCCATGGCAGGGATTTTACTCGTTTTTTCATAATGCGTTAGTTATATTATGTATTATTACTGTTTGTAGGAAATGTGCAGGATGCCCTCCCGTTGTTTGATATTGACCAGATTTAATTCTGTAATCATGTCGATAATCGGGTTCATGTTGGCGTAGCGGTTAAGGTAAGCTCCGATACGCACCTGTTTGGCTGCTTCGTCTTCAAAAGAATATTGGAATCCATACCATTTGGACAGGTATGACATCACATTCTCAAGAGGGACATTTAAAAAGATAAATGATCCGGATTCCCAAGATGTATACAAATCAGTGTTTACGTTGGCGACGGTATTTGTACCGGTATTTTTATTATATGTATAGTGCTGGTTGGGAACTAATTCGAATTCTTCATTTCTACTGTTGATTCTTACTGTTCCACTGATTAAGGTTGTACTTTCCGTATCTTCATCAGCGTAGGCTCTTACGTTGAACGACGTTCCCGTTACCCGGATAGATGTATGCGATGTTTTTACGATAAACGGATGCTCCTTGTCCGGGGCAACATCAAAATAAGCCTCCCCTTCAATTTGCACAATACGTTCTTTACTATTGAAACAAACCGGATAAGTCAGCCGGGTTTCCGCATTGAGATGTACCCTCGTGCCGTCGGAAAGCGTGATAAGGCATTCCATCCCCTGCAATGTGCGTAGTGTGTTTTGGATTTCTTTTACTTGTGGTTTGTTGGCGGGAATCTGATAGTTAATCCCTTTAGAATCGATCACAAATGCTCTGACCGCATTCTCCGGAAGATTATTATCGGAAAGATTGAAAGATTTGCCGTCACTCAAGATCAGTTCCCCGCCAAGGGTTCCCGGAGTGATGTCGCTAATCGTCTCTTCGGATATCCAATGATAGATAAAGTAAGAAGCAGGTACTAATAACAATAAGATGAGAGCTGCATATTTCAGACTCTTTTTCCACGAAAAAACAGTACCCGATTGATTGCCTCCTAATAACGGATAGACTTTCTCCCACGCTTTTTGTGAAGAGAAACTTTTTATTAACCGGCTGTTTTCTTCATACGTTTCCTTATTTAATATCCGGTCGGCTATCTTTTGATGTTCCGGGTTTTCATCCAACCATGCACGATAGTTCTTTTCCTCTTCGGGGGTAGACGAATGAGTAAATAAGGAAGCTAAGATTTTTGCAATTTTAAATTTTTCTTTAAATGAATTCATCGTTTTTTTCGATTTGTTATATAAGTAAAACAATCCAATCGAAAAAACGGGGTAATCAAAAAGTTACTTTATTTACATAAAAATAGTAATAAGGCGTAATTTATGCCTTTGAGGCTTTCGCGAAGTTTGCGATAGGCGAATTTCTTTAACGTATGGACAGTACCCTCTGCAATTTGCAATTTGTCAGCAATCTCATGGTTTTTTAACCCTTTCATGGAGTATAAAATGATATTTCGCATCTGGGTAGGCAATTCTTCTACCGCTTTGCGCACTATGCGGAAAGTTTCCTGCTCGATAATTGCAGCTTCGAAGCCGCTGTCAAACTCTTCCTGCTCTGCAAAATCAGGAATATCCAACTGCTCATGTTTGAGATGATTCAGGCATTTATTTCGGGTGACGGTATAAAGGAAGCTCTTTACTTTCAGAATGTCATCAAAATCTTCTTTTCGCTCCCAATAAACTAACAATGCATCTTGTACGATGTCTTTGCAGACCTCTTTGTCCTCGATATAGTGAGATGAGAAAACACAAAGAATAGGGTAGTAGTCATCAAATAGCTTTTTGAAAGCCTGTTTGTTGCCACGTTTTATGTCTGCAATTATATTTTCTATATGTATGTTCACTATTTAGGGTGGAGCGATTGGTGCAGAAACTCTCTTACCCAATCTTGCTTATTTTCTTCAGCTTTTCTTCTTCGATGATTTTGATTTTTCTTCCGTCGATAGTAATCAGTCTTTCCGTAGCGAATTGCGACAAGGTACGGATAGCGTTCGAAGTAGTCATATTGGAAAGATTTGCCAGATCTTCACGTGAAAGATAAATGCTCAACGTAGAACCGTCTTCTTCCAGTCCATAACTTTCTTTCAGGAAGATGAGTGATTCGGCCAAGCGTCCGCGAATATGTTTTTGTGTCAGATTAACGGTACGTTCGTCAGAGATACCCAAGTCAATGGAAAGTTGGCGGATAAAGAACATGGCCAAGTCATTATTTTGGGCAACCAGCGTAGTGATGGCACTCATAGGAATCAGGCAAACAACGGAAGGTTCGAAAGCTGCTGCGGCAGTTACAAAATCTTGTTTGGCAAAATAAGCACGATATGCAAAGTATTCGCGTGGTTTAATCATGCGGATAATTTGACTTCTACCCCCCACACCATCTTTGAAGATTTTCACTTTTCCACTGATGAGACACATCAGATGATGTGGCGTTTCTCCTTCACAGTAGATGGTTTCATTCTTTTTGTAGGTTTGTATCGTATAATTATTCATCAGAAACTCCTTTTGCTCATTGTTTAGAGGAGCTAACATATCGGATAACGGTTCCGAAATATCGATGTCTGACATATTCATTTTTACCATGAGTGCTACAAAACTGTGTTATACAGCACAAAAGTAAAAAGAAAAAATGAGAAAATGAACGAATCTATAAAAAGATTGCACAAAAGTGGGAGCTTTCGTGCAATCTTGCAGACATTTTATTTGGTAAACAACAGTTCTCTATATTTAGGCAACGGCCATATTTCGTCATCCACTTCCATCTCCAGGTGGTCGATGTGGTCGCGGATTTGGTCAAGATATGGGCGTACTTTTTCTTCGTATGCGAATGCCCTTTCTTTGTAGTTTTCCATGTGGTTGGCTACTTTTCTCGCTTCGGTCATGTCGCGCACGAGTACTTTGATAGAAGTGACCCGGTGTGAAATCTCACGAATCAATTCTTTACGGTCGGCACTCAATACTTCGTATTCTTCAGCCGGGAATATTTCTTTCAGTCCGCGAAGATTTTCGAGCAAACGGTTCTGATAGGCAACCGCAGTCGGTACGATGTGGTTGATGGCGAGGTCGCCCAATACACGGCCTTCGATTTGCACCTTCATGGTGTATTTCTCCAGTTCCACTTCCAGACGGCTGTTTAATTCAGTTTCGTTGAAGATACGTTCGCCGATAAGCACCGATTTGGATTGGTTGTCAATATAGTGCATCAGGGCTTCCGGTACGTGGCAGATATTAGTCAGTCCGCGGCGTGCAGCTTCTTGTTTCCATTCTTCGGAATAGCCGTCCCCTTCGAAACGAATCGGTTCGGAGGCGATAATTGTTTCTTTCAGCAGGCGGAAGATAGCTTCGTCTTTGCCAACTCCTTCTTCCATCAGCTTTTCTACCGATGCCCGGAATTCGTTCAGTTGGTTTGCCATGGCCGCATTGATTGCAATCATGGAGGCGGCACAGTTGGAAGAAGAACCTGCGGCACGGAATTCGAAACGGTTTCCGGTGAATGCAAAAGGAGAAGTACGGTTGCGGTCGGTGGTATCCAGTAAAATTTCGGGGATACGTCCGATGCCTAACTTCAGTGTGGTTTTTTCTTCCGGTGTCATTTTCTCATTTCCTACCTGGCGGACAATTTCGTCGAGAGTAGACGAGAGTTGTGAACCTAGAAAGCAAGAGAGGATGGCGGGAGGAGCTTCATTGGCTCCCAAACGGTAGCTGTTGCTGGCGCTCATGATGGAGGCACGCAATAAATCCTGATTTTTATAAACCATCATTAAGGCATTTACCAGGAAGGTGAGGAATAGCATATTTCCTTTCGGATTCTTTCCGGGAGCGAACAGATTGATGCCAGTGTCTGTACAGAGCGACCAGTTGTTGTGCTTGCCCGAACCGTTTACTCCGCTATATGGCTTTTCGTGCAGGAGTACATTAAAATGATGTTTCCTGGCGATACGCTTCATCAAATCCATGACGAGCTGGTTGTGGTCGTTGGCAAGGTTGCAGTTTTCGAAGATAGGGGCCAACTCAAATTGGTTGGGAGCTACTTCGTTATGGCGTGTTTTGGCAGGAATACCGAGTTTGTGACACTCGATTTCGAGTTCTTTCATAAATGCAGTGACACGTGGAG
>OGPZ01002181.1_pt1 | contig 12381 bp, 8 predicted proteins | sample 1553111 | NCBI WGS metagenome assembly OGPZ01 (sample SAMEA2579968, study PRJEB22360) | human gut metagenome
GCCGCGCTTCGCGGCGGCTGGGAAAAGCCCTGCCGAGAGGAGCGCGCCGGCCATGCGGCGGCGGCGTGCTTGTGCGGATTCTCCGGCAGTCTTGAGGGCAAACCAATGCGAAGAATAGTCAATCGATACGCCGATCAGTGTTGCGCCGAAAACGAAGGTAATGAGCGAGAGCGTGCCGAAGACGGCAAAGGCGGCGCCGAGCGCAAGCGTGAAGCCGAGGAGAATGGTTCCGGCCATCAGCAAGAGCACGACGGGACTGCCGAAAAGCGCCCAAGCCAATGCAAAGACACTGATGGTCGAGAGGGTGCCGATAAAGGTGAGCTCGCGCTGTGCGCGGGCAGCGATCGCATCGGTAAAGAGCGGCACGCCGGCCGCTTCGATCTGGACGGAAGCTCTGCGCCCCACCGCATCCTGAGCGGCGTTTTGAGCGTCTTCGAGCGTCTGCGCAAAATGAGCTTTCCCGGCTGCCGCCAGGTTTTCGTCCGCGGTGAAAAAAAGCACGCGGACGGTTTCTCCGGGCGGCACCGTCTTTAATTCGAGCTCCGTGCGGCCGTTGCTCGAAGAGGCGCGCCAAGGGAGGCGCTTAAGTTCTTCGGTGAGCCAATGGTCATAGGTGCAGAACGGATCATTGGCAAAGCCGAGAATCCTGAGCGACACGGCGCTCGTGAGGCAGCCGACGGCTCGCTCTGTCAGCCGTTCGCTGCGGCTTGGTTCCGGCAGGCCGATGAGACTCCTGAGCGCACTTCTGTCGGCATCCGAAAGCAGTCGGCCGGCGGCATGAGGAATTTTGGGGACAGCACCGGCCCCAAAACGCTCTGGAGAGCGCTCTGATAGGGCGGGTGAGGCGAGCAGTACGTTCCGTACTGCCGCTTGAGCGGTCTCGGTGAGTTGCCTCAATATGTCAGTCGAATCAGCTGTTTCGCCCCTGACGCGAAGGAGCACGATGACATTGCCGGCTTCATCCTGACTCAGGCGGGCGCGCAGGGCGTCTTCAATATCGTCGGGAAGTTCCGGGGCTAATTCCGCTGGAATAAGTGACGCGAGACTTGTATCAAAAGCGCGGTGAGTGAATCGGTCGCAAAGCACCCATGAAGAGAGTGCAAGCAGGACGATGAGGCAGCCGAGCGCAAGCCGACCGCGTCCGACTTCCAAAAAACTGAGAAGTCCATCAAGGATTTTTTGGGCGCGGTGCTGTACGGTCAACGTGAAAACTTTTTTTGATAAAGAGAGGAAGTCGGCGTTCGAGTCGATTCGCCGAAGGAGAAAAGCGAATGAATGAACGGGAACGCCGCGAAGAAGATGCTCGCGGCAGTGCTGAGCATCTCGCTTCAGTCAGAGATCAAAGCGCTTAGGCCGGATGACCGCAGGTGAAGCAGAAAACGGGTTCATAGGTGGCCGGCAGCTTCATGCGTTTGCCGAGCTCGGGACCTGCAACCGAACCGCGCGCAACGCCGCCGAGACCGAGTGCGGTGCCGGCCAGATAAGCGGCTTCGACCATGGTGCCGGCATCGAGATAAGCCCAGTGCGGCCGAGCCATCTGCGTGCGGGGCGTCGCTTCAACGACAAAGACGAGTGTTACAGGGGCCGTATCAACAAAAGCGTGCTGTCCCATCGTTGACGCTGCGCGGAGGTCTTCCGGGGTCAGAAGCTCGAGCGTATTCTTGGACGCATTCCAGCGCCATGCGCCGTCAGCGCGCAGAACACAGACCGAGACAGTACGCAGATCGAGACAGGAGGGAACGGTCCGCTTTCCGTCAGGACGCGTGATGCCGGCCGTGCACCAAAGGAGCGTTGAAAGATCTGCGTCGGAAATGGGCTCTGTCGTGAAAGAGCGAATGGTTTTGCGTGCCTTCAGAGCCTCCGTGAGCGTCATCTTCAATTCGCGCGGAGCGGGCAGCTCAATTGTTTTTGTTGTCATAAAACCCTCCAAAGTAAGACGGTGCCTTTCAACCAGTAATGATTGTAGTTCCGCAGTGTGACGCTGTTTGTATTCCTGCTTCGTCCGGGAGCAAAAAAAGCGGCGGACTTCACTAAAGAGGTCCGCCGCTCATCGCTGTCACGCAGCGTTTGGCTGATTAACGATTGGTGTCGACCTTCGGGTCAAGCGCATCGCGCAGACCGTCGCCCAAAAGGTTGAAGGCAAGCACCGTGAGGAAGATCGCAATCACGGGAAAGATCGCCGCGTGCGGCGCGGTGAGCAGGTCAGCGCGGGCTTCGTTAAGCATTGCGCCCCATTCAGGCATCGGCGGCTGAGCGCCGAGCCCCAGGAAGGAGAGCGATGCCGCGGTGATGATTGACGTGCCGATACGCATCGAGAGATAGACCAGAATCACCGAGATCGTGCCGGGCAGAATATGGCGGAAAAGAAGCATCGTGTCGCTGATGCCCAGGCTTCGCGCCGCCTCAACATAGGTCTGGGTTTTCAGGCTCAGCACATTCGCGCGGACCAGACGGGCGAAGGCCGGAATCGAGAAAATCGCCACGGCCGCGACGACGTTAAGCATGCCGCCGCCGAGAATCGCCACAATGCCGATCGCGAGCAGAATGCCCGGGAAAGCAAAGAGCACGTCCGAAATACGCATGATGATGCGGTCGGGCCATCCTTCATAGAAACCGGCGATCAGGCCGAGAATCGTGCCGATGACAGCACCGGCAAAAACGGACGAAAAGCCGCAGACGAGCGAGATGCGGGTGCCGGCGACGATGCGGCTGAAGATGTCGCGCCCGAGGGCGTCAACGCCAAACCAATGCACGGCCGAAGGACCTTCATTCAGACGGTCGTAGTCGAAGAAGTTTTCCGGATCAAACGGCGTGATCATGGGGCCGACAATGGCGACGATGATCAAAAAGAAGACGAATCCGGCAGCGGCCATCGCCACCGGCTGCTTCTTAAACTTGCGCCAGAACTCGCCCATCGGGGTGCGCAGCGCATCGTTGGACTTGGCAATGCGCGGATCCACTGCAGTTTCAGTACTCATTTATTCACTCCGATTCTTCTTTTACTTGTAGCGGATCGACGGATTGATCCATCCGTAGAGCACGTCGACCACGAGGTTAATGACGATGAATTCAAGCGAAAAGAGCAGTACGCTCGCCTGAATCACAGGGTAGTCGCGCATGTCGACGGCGTCGACGAGCAGACGCCCCATGCCGGGCCAGTTAAAGACCTTTTCCACCACGATGGAGCCGCCGAGCAGGAAGCCGAACTGCAGACCCATCATCGTGACCACGGGAATCAAAGCATTGCGGAGCGCGTGCTTGGCAACGATCTTCGTTTCCGTCACGCCCTTGGCGCGGGCGGTGCGGATGTAGTCGTCATGGAGCACTTCCACGAAGGAGGCACGCGTGAAGCGGGCCATCACGGCGGCAACCGCTGCGCCGAGCGTGATCGACGGGAGAATGTAGTGCTTCCAGGACGAAGCGCCTACCGTCGGCAGCCAGCCGAGCTCAACGGAAAAGATTTCCATGAGCAGGATGCCGAGTGCAAAGGCCGGGAACGAAATGCCGGAGACGGCGAGCGTCATGCCGATGCGGTCAGGCCACTTATTGCGGTAGACCGCGGAAATCACGCCGATCACCAGACCGAAGATCACCGACCAAACCATGGAGGTAAGCGTGAGCCACAGCGTCGGGCCGAAGCGTTCGCCGATTTCCTGAATCACCGGACGCTGGGAACGAATGGAGGTGCCGAAGTCGCCTTGACACGCGCCCACCACAAAGTTCACGAACTGCTCAGGGATCGAGCGGTCGAGACCCAGACTGTGGCGGATCATTTCCACCGTCGCTTCGTCAGCTTCCGGACCGGCGGCCAAACGTGCTGGGTCGCCCGGGAGCAGGTGAATGAAGAAGAAGACGCAGACCGCCACGATGATGAGCGTGGGGATCATCCCGAGGAGTCGCTTGATGAAATATCTCAGCATGGAACTTTCTGCCTGCTTGTTTGTTGTTGATTTGTTCCTGAACTCGTCTTCAGGGCTTCATGAGGGAAGCCGGCTCTAAGCTGGCTTCCTCGAAGTTAAAGCTCGAGTCGGGCTGAATGTAAAAACCGTGGAGCGCTTTGGAGCTTGCCGCGATGTTTTGTTCACTCACGAGGAAGATCCACGGCGCATCTTTCCAAATCGTTTCCTGCATCTGCGCATAGATCGCTGACTTCTTCTCGCGGTCGGTGGTGCCGAGCGCATAGAAAAGCGCCTGATCAACCGAGGGATTGGAATAGTAGGACTCGTTGGAGCCGCGGGGCGGGAAGCTTGACGTTGCGAGGACTGGGCGCACCGCGTAGTCGAGTTCGCCCGTGGAGCTCGACCAGCCAATGTAATAAAGACGATTAGGCGACTCCGACGGCACCTTGTTCGCCTCTACCAGCGACACGCGCTGCCCTGCCTCAAGAATACGGGTTTCCGTCTTGATGCCAACCTGTGCGAGCTGCTGCTGGATGAACTGGATCACCTTGCTGGAGGTGGAGTTGTTGTAGCCCGACCAAAGCTTCGTCGAGAAGCCGTTGGGGAACCCCGCCTCAGCCAAGAGACGCTTAGCTTCCTGCGGATCATATTTCGGCACGCCGAGGTCAACCGCAGACGGAATGGGGAGAGGCAGAACCCCCGTAGCCGGCCGAGCATAGCCTGAGAAGGCCACTTTGCAGAGTGCTTCGCGATTGATGGCCAGACTGATGGCCTTTCTCACACGCACATCGTCAAAGGGCTTATGAGCATTGTTGATTGAGAGATACCTCATCATGATCGACGGGACCACATTGAGCTTGAGCTCGGGATCATTCTCAATGTCTTTGACCTGTTCGACAGGCATCGGCTGAATGAAAGCCGCCTCCTTTGTACGCAGCATCGCAGCGCGGGAAGCGTTTTCAGCGACAGGGAGCCAAGTGATGGAATCCAGTTTAGGGAGCCCTTTTACTCGATAATTCGGATTCTTGACCACCACCAAGCGCTCACTCGGGTTGTAATCCTTGAGAAGATAAGGCCCGGTGCCGCAGGGATTAAAAGCGATCCCGCGGCCATCCATGGTTTTGATTGTGTTCGGGCAAATCATCTGTCCGGAGCCGTTGGCCAAACGCTGCAAAAATCCGGGCGTACGGCGGCTGAGGATAAACTTCACATGAAGACGATCAACAACTTCGATCCGTCCAATGAAATTAAAGAACGACCGGCGTGAAAGGTGATTGTCCGGATTGAGCACTCGTTCGAAATTGAGCTTCACCGCTTCCGCCGTAAAGTCCGTACCGTCATGAAACTTCACGCCGTCACGAAGTTTGAAGGTATAAACGAGCCCATCCTCGCTCACTTCATACGATTCAGCCAGCTGAGGCACCGGTTTGAGATTTTTGTCGAAACTATAAAGCCCTTCGTAGAACGACTTGGCGACAGTGCGCGACAAGAGGTCGGTCGCTTGATAAGGATCTAGCGTCGTGAATGACGAACCAACCGCTACCGTAATGCCGCGGGCTTGACTGCCCGAAGGAAGTGTGGCAGCGGCAGCGAGGGAAACGGCGCAGACGGCTGAGAGAAGACTTTTGCGCATGGCGTGCGGATTCCTTCAAGGAAAACTGGCCGCACGGCCGTTCAACCGTCCATACGGCGAGATTTGCTGCAGTTTTGACTACAGCTCCTGAGACGTACCGAACTGCATAAGGAGCGTTTTTATAGAAACAGGAGCCGATTAAAGCCTAGCGCTCCTTATATCTGCCTCGCCTCGGCGCTATGTCTTATCCCTTTGAATCGATCCGCAAGCATTTCGGGTTGACCAATTGTCAACACGCAAACGTTCGCACTAGTGCCCGCAATGTGCCCGCTTCCGTCGATCTTTTGGAGTATTCAAGCGTCCAGAACGAGCTTTGACGCAAAAAAGAGAAACAGACTTCCCAGTGCCGTATTGCCGAGCTTTCTCAGGCTCGGTACACGTGCGAGGCAGCGAAGCAGTGCCGCTCCCAGCGTAATGAGCACCGCAAACCACATCACACTGAAGCTCTCAAGAATTATCGCGAGAATAAAGTATGAAATCCCCGGATGAGCATATGAGCTGTCGATGAATTGAACGAAAAAGGAAACGTAAAAAAGAATCGACTTGGGATTGGTAAGTGACAAGCCGAGCGCTGTGCGGAAAGCACGCAGTGCTGTCCCCTTGGTCGGTTTCGTCTGTTCGGAGACACTGAGCTCGGCAGCAGTTCCTGCGGGCTTTGCTCGCTTGACGAAGAAGGTGTTCCAAATCACCTTTGCCCCAATCCACGCAAGGTAAATGCCGCCGCCGATTTTCACCATTGAGAACGCGAGCGGATGGCTCTTAATCATTGCCGCTACGCCCAGATAGGCGAGGAAGATCAGAACCGCATCGCCAATCAGTACGGCAAGGAGACCCGCGCAGCCGGCACGCCGGCCATCCAAAACACTCGTCTTCAAAACATAGAGTGAATTAGGACCCGGCGCGATCACGATCATGAAAGCGCCGGCGATGTAGATCCACGGATTAATGATGCCGAACTGCTCGAACATAGCAAAGCTCAAATCTGCGCACTGACAACGGATTCGTCAGAAGCCTCAACAAAAAAGGTTCGCGATTTTAGCGCCGAATAAAGTCAGCTTCAACCCAGTCTTGAAGTGTGTATTCTTATTTAGTTCGCCTCTGCAGTCATTCCAGCTCCTTCTTCAGAGGTGCGGTATGGATGCCTCGTGAAATAAACGTTGAGCAGAATTGGAATTAAAAAGATCGTAAAAAGCGTCGATGCGGTCGTTCCAAATATGAAAGTGATGGCCAAACCGCCGAATACGGGGTCGGGAATCAAAATCACGCTTCCCAAAATAATCGCCAAAGTGGTGAGCAAAATGGGACGCAGACGAACAGCTCCGGCATCAATGAGCGCATCCTTGAGCGGCAGTCCAGCCTTCAAGTAATCAAGCACAAAATCAATGATGAGGAGCGAACTTCTTACCACAACGCCAGCCAAAGCCGTCACGCCGACCAAAGAGGACGCAGAGAACTGTGTGCCGAAGAGCCAATGGCCCGGGATCAGTCCGATAAAGCAGAGCGGGACAGCCGAGAGCGCAATCAAAGCGAGCGCAAAAGAGCGGTAGTACGCGACAAAAATGAGAAAAATAGAGCCCAGCGACAGACAGAGTGACACAGCGAGATCACGGTAGCTGTCGAGCATCATGCGCATTTCGCCTTGCCACAGGAGAACGGCCGGCGACTGGGTTAGATCAGGGCGTTCATCGCTCCAGGTCAGATTGCCGGTAGCAAGTTTGCCGCCTTCGGGCAGCGCCATGCCCCTTAAACGATTATTCAGATCCAGCACGGCATAGGTCGGTGTCGTCGAGCCCATTTCCCCCCCCCCCGCCGCCATACGAACGCCGTCCTTCTTTTCAATGCGTCTTGCAGCTGTTGTTTTTTCGACCTTGATGATGGACGAGAGCGGCACACGCACACCAGCAGCGCCGGCAATGGTGATGCCCGAGAGCAAAGTCGGATCGAACTCCTCAGCGTACGGGATTTCAAGACGAATGGGCTGCGGCGAACGTTCACCGTCCGCATGCGCCCAGCCGATGATGCTGCCCGACGCAAGATTTTTCAATTCAAATGCGGCAGCAGCCCGGGGACAGCCCGCGGCAGCCCCCTCCGAAGCGGGGAGCACGCCGGCGGCAGCCGCCTTCTCCCGATCAATGCTGAGCCGCCATTCGGTCTGATCCGCTTTCTGAGTATTAGTAACCTCTACCACATCATAAGTTTTCCGAAACTCTTTCTGGGTACGGTCAGCAAGCCAACGAAGTTCCTCCGGATCATTGGCATATATTTCTGCGTAGATGGTTCCGCGAAGCGGCGGTCCCGGCGGATCTTCCACCACCTGAATCGTGCTGCCTGGATAAGCATCGGACACGCTTCGGAGTGCAGTCCGCAGTTCTCGTGCAATCTCGATGGACGAACGCCGACCGGAATTTTTATCCGTGAGATTGACTCGTACGGCGCCGATTTCACTGCCCTTGGCAGGCGTCATACGCATCATGGAATTGAAATCTGCAACTCCCGACAGTCCGGCCCAGCTTTGCCAATTGACAACTTCGGGAATTTTGGCGACTTCAGCCGCCGTATCGCGGACAGCACGATCCAGCGCCTCCACAGGGGTGCCCACGGGCAGCTCAATGGTGACGTTGAAAGTGTTTTTATTGTCCTTGGGCAGGAATCCCATCTCGACGCCCCATGCGGGCGTTGGGCTGTTCAATCCGCCGGGAATGAGACATTGCCCGAAAGGCATGATGAAAACTGCTATACAGAGAAAAGCAGTTGCACACACAAAGACAATTTCTCGTCTGGGATGACCGATCAACAAGCGTGCCGGTATGCTGTAAAGCTTGCCGAAACGGCCTCCGGGAAGCGTTCGGCCGCCGGCCGATGAGCTGTCAGCCGGCGGCTGCGGGATCCACCGTCTTGCCGCCCAGGGAGCGACGGTATAAGCGATCAGAAAGCTTGCCGCCAGAGCTACCGGCACAGTGAAACCCACCGGGTAAAAATACTGTTTAGGCATGCCCGTCAAAGCCGGAATCAACGAAGCAAAAACCACCATCACGGTGATCGTAGCCAACAGCGTTGCACTGCCGATTTCACCCGCTGCTTCAATGGCTCGGTTTGAACGGTCCTGCCGTCCCGACAATTTTGAGAGCCCGTAATGACGCACGATGTTCTCAATCACCACGATCGAATCGTCAACCAAAAGGCCGAGCGCAATGATGAGTGCATAAAGCGTCAGGCGATTGATCGTGAAGCCCGAAAGGCCCACAACACCTAAAGTAATAGCCAGAATGAGCGGTACCGTGACGGCGACGATGACTGCAGCCCGCCATCCCAGAAAGACAAGCGTCACCGTCACTACGGCGATAACAGCAATTGCCAGATGCTCAATCAAAGTATTGACGGCATCGTTGGCCTTCGCACCGTCGTCGCGTGTGACGACAACATCAACATCGGCCGGAATGACGGTGCCCTTCATTCGCTCAATACGGGCGATCGCCTCGTCGGCCACAACAACAGCGTTGGCATTTTTGCGTTTGGCAATGGCAAGCGAAACGCTTGGATGCTCGACAATGCCGCCGGCAGCAGATTCATACTGCGATGAAGCTCGTCCCCAGCCGAAACGACTGGAGGCAGCCGCCTGCTGAGTAGCGCCGTCGCGGATTTTTGCCACATCTTCCAGATGCACCGGATTTCCTGCCGGTGAAAAACCAACCACCAAGCGCTTGAGATCAGCAGCAGACTTGATCGCATTGGCCAGGCGCACCCGGGCTTCAGTGCCCTTTGTCACCGTTGTTCCTAAAGGTCCGGCAGAGCCTGCAGCGCGCACGGCAGCGGTCACGCTCGCAAACGAAAGACCAAAACTCTCGAGCCTTGCCGGATCGATTTCAACAATCAGTTCGCGATCACGTCCGCCGATAACGTCAACGGTAGAGATGTCTTCGAGTCCCATCAGTCGATCGAGAACATCCCAGGCAATCCGCCTCAGCCCTTCATCGCCGTATTTTTCTGAAACGAGAGAAACTGCCAAAATGGGTACATCATCGACATCGGCGCTCTTCACCCACGGCCCAAGCATATCGGCCGGCAGTTCGGCACGCCCGCCGACGATACGGTCGGCAAGCTTGACCAGAGACTCTTCTTTGTTCTCTCCGACTTTGAACTGCACCACCACGACAGCAGCGGAATCCACAGCGGTTGACCAATAGTGGTCAACGCCGGGAATCTGGTTGATGATGGCTTCCAAAGGCCTGATGACCTTAGCCTCCATCTCGTCGGGCTCTGCGCCTGGCAACACAGCCTGCACTGCCGCCGCAGGCATGGAAATCTGCGGATTTTCCTCGCGCGGCGTCGAAAGAACCGCCCAAATACCAAAAATCAAAGCCGCAATCATCAGAACAAGCGTGAGCTTGCTCTCAATAAACCCGCCCGCCAATTGCCCAGTCAGCGTGTGCCGCGGATTCATTGCTGATCTCCAGTTTGTGCTCTTGAATCCGCCTCTGTCACACGATCGCCGTCAGTGAGCTGATGTTTCGGTCGATCAACAAAGCGAACGGGTGAATTACCAAGGTCTTCCAAACCTGCAAGTACTTCTGCAAGACCGTTTTCACGAGTGCCGAGACGCAGCCAATGAAAATAGGCGCATTGATTTTGGCCTGCGTCCGCATGGCGACAAGTTTGCAAAACAAATGCACCCTCCAATCCGCCCAGCCGCGTAAGCGCCGATTCAGGTACAAAACGTCTTGACGCCTTACCGGCAGTGATCTCAATACGGCCGAACATGCCTGGCCGAACGGAAGCTGCTTCGCGGGATGCAAGCGCCTTAAAGCCGGCTCGAACAAAATAGGTTCGCGCCAGCGGATCCGCTGAAGCCGAAGCGTTCTCAATGACGACTTCAAGGGGCTCATTAATGCCGTCGAGCTTCACTCGGCCGATCACACCCGGTTTTGCATATTGAGCGGCACTCTGGGGTACGCGAAACTCAAATTTAGGAGCCTCCTCGGAATCGAGCACCACTATCGGCAGCCCGGGAACAGCCATGTCGCCGGCACGGCGCAGCACCCGCACAACACGGCCCTCACGGGGCGACTTCCCAATAATGTATTCAAGCTCTCCATGCGCAGCGCTGGCAAATCCTTGGGCCTGCGCTAAATCTGCCCGTGCCCCATCACGCTTAAGTGTTGCTTTGCGCCAATCGTTGTTAGACACCAGTCCCTCACGATAAAGCGCATCTATCTTCTCACGGTCAAGCTCCGCATCCTTTAGGGCTGCTTGGGCCGCCTTTAACTTGCCGTCTGCGGCGTGAATCGCAGCAAGCACATCTTTGGAGTCAAGCTTAAAAAGCACGTCGCCTTTTTGGAGTAAATCCCCTTCTTTTACCAGAATTTCTTCAATATAAGCAGCAAGGCGGCTGGCCGCTTCAATGCGCGCAGATGCCGCCACGGAGCCCGCTGCCTGAATAAGCTGAGGCTGATAGGCCGGCTCAAGGATCACTGACACCGTTATCGGTGCCTGACGCTCGTTATTGGCTGCAGACGTTGTTTGTGATTCGCTGCAGCCTGACAGAATCAAAACCGCCGCAACTGTCCAAGCAGCAAAGACATATTCTCGCGACAAGATCTTCATCGGCCAAGCCGCAATCAATGCTGCAAGCTGCATAGTTCTTTTCCCAAAAAAATCTGCATGGAACACTTCGGTTCCTGAAGCTTATGCTGATTTTTTTAATTTTAGACAATAGTTCTCATTTAAAGCTTCAAACTGCTCTGCCTACAGCTGTATTCAAAAAATCCACAGAGCAGCAGCATCCCTGCTGATGCCTCAGTCACTTTATTAACAATTTTTTACTATTATCGACTACTTTCACATGCGAATGATTCGCTTTAAAACTCCCATCCCGAATTCTCCGATATGCATTGATTTTTCTAAACATATTCTGAAGCGTCCGCGCATGCAATACGATTGATTTGCATCTCACCCCACGACAGTTCACTTAGGGGACAACCCGAATTGCGAATTATTTTTAATAATGAATATCTAAGAAATTCAAAAGCATTTTGAAGGTGTAATATTCAAGCGTCGCCGGAACACGAGTACACGGAAACGTTGAAACAGTAGCGCTCCGAGCACCCGGACTCTTGAAGCATCAAGGGGCGCGGCACAAAGACTTCCGGCGAAAGGATTGAGCCTTTCGACGCATGGTCAGAGGAATCCAATAAGATCCCTCAGGATCTAAACAAAAAAACTCAAATTGAATAAAAGAGGAACAAAAAATGGCACTCAATCAGGCTACTAAATACGGTCTTTTCTTTGTTGGCGGCATCGCTGTCGGTGCTCTCGGTATGGCGCTCGTTTCTCGCGGCAAGCTCAACATTAAGCCGCTCGCCACAGATCTTCTCGCCTCCGGCATTGACCTTCGCGACAAGGCGCTTGCTGCCGTAGACGGCGTCAAAGAAGACCTCGCCGACGTGGTTGCCGAAGCTCAGGTGAAGCAGCAGGAAAAGAAAGAAGCTCAGGAAAAGAAGGAAGCTGTTCCGGCTGCCGCCGACTGCTGATTTTCTCTGCGGCCGCACTCCACTTTGGCCTGATCGGGCTATAAATAAGTGCGGCGGCGCGGAAGCAAACATTCCGAAGCGGCCCGGAGGGAAACTCCGGGCCATCATTTTGCGGCGCACGCCGTACGGGTCTCGACCTTTTGGGAAACGTCGAAGACTCGACAAAAAGGAATAAGAGAAGAGAGGCTTTCCTCATGCATTTCTATTTGAAGCATGCCGTCGGCAACCGTGAACGCTGGAAGACAGACGACACGCTCTCGCACGCAAGTGCGGTCATCATTGCCAATGAAGTGGCTGCCATTCCAGGCGTTACCGGTCTTGT
>OGPZ01002188.1_pt1 | contig 12345 bp, 11 predicted proteins | sample 1553111 | NCBI WGS metagenome assembly OGPZ01 (sample SAMEA2579968, study PRJEB22360) | human gut metagenome
TCGGGCTTTGTTACAGCTGCTACGCCCGCCGACAGGGCGCTTATTGTAGCCAACGCAGAGCCGACAAGCGTAAGAGGCGGATTAAAAGTAAAAAACAAGCTTGACGCTTTGGGTATAAAAAATCAAAGGCTTGTTATAAACCGCTTTGACAGAAAAACTTTTACCGAGCTCGGTTTTTATGCCGACCTTGACGAAGTTATTGATGCGGTACAAACTCAACTTATCGCACTTGTACCGTTTGACATAAGAATATCAGTTATTATGCAGCGTGGAGTTGCAGGGCTTAACTGGAGTGCCGCAGCATCGGTTTTTGATTGTCTGGCACGAAGGCTTGAGGGGCAAAGAGTTCCCTTGGCATTTAAAGGATAAGCCTTTTAATATATAGGGAGGAATTTGTGTATGAATATTGCTCTTATTGCGCACGATGAAAAAAAGGAACTTATGGTTCAGTTCTGCATTGCTTACTGCGGTGTTTTAAGCAGAAATAACCTTTGTGCGACAGGCACTACGGGCAAAATGGTTTCAGAGGCAACAGGCCTTACAATTCAGAAGTTTTTGGCAGGCTCACAGGGCGGCAGTCAGCAGATTGCGGCAAGAATTGCCTGCAACGAAGTTGATATGCTTCTCTTTTTCAGAGATCCGCTCAATCCAAAGCCTAATGAGCCTAACGATATGAATATGCTCAGACTTTGCGATATGCACAATATTCCTGTTGCTACAAACATCGCAACCGCAGAGGTACTTATTCACGGTCTTGAGCGTGGCGACCTTGACTGGAGAAATATTTTAAAGTAAAAAACGATTTCATTGTCGGGCGGTTTTGTGCTGCCCGATAATTGTGTTTATACGGAATTTTCGATTAATATAAAAGGTTTTATAATTTGGAGGAAATAATGGGAGTAATCACCAAAAAGATTAAGGGCACGGAAGATGTTTTGCCAAAGGACAGCTACCGCTGGCAGTTCGTTGAAGATGTTATGCGTAAAGAATCGGCGGCTTACGGATTTAAAGAGATTCGCACACCTGTTTTTGAGCACACAGAGCTTTTTGCAAGAGGTGTGGGTCAGACAACAGATGTTGTTCAGAAAGAAATGTATACATTCGATACAAAGGGCGGAGAAAGTGTTACACTTCGTCCCGAGGGTACGGCAGGCGCAGCAAGAGCAGTGCTTGAGCACGGTCTTGTAAATGACAGCTTACCTATCAAGGCAAGCTATTTTGTGTCTTGCTACCGCTACGAAAAGCCGCAGGCAGGCAGATTAAGAGAGTTCCACCAATTCGGTCTTGAGTGCTATGGTACACAGTCACCTGTTGCCGATGCGGAACTTATTTGCGCCGCACAGTCTATTTTTGACCGCCTTGGCATTAAACAGCTCAGACTTGAAATTAATTCTATCGGCTGTCCTACTTGTCGTGCCGAGTACCACAAGGCGCTCAAGGAGTATTTTTACGGATACAAAGACGAGCTTTGCGAAACCTGCAATTCAAGACTTGAAAAAAATCCTATGAGAATACTCGACTGCAAAAGTCCCGTATGTTCAAAGATTGCACAGGGCGCACCTAAAATTACAGATTATCTTTGCGACGAGTGTAAAGAGCACTTTGCAAGCGTTCAGAAATACCTTGATGCCGCAGGTGTTGAATATACGGTAAATCCTACAATCGTTCGTGGACTTGACTACTACACAAAAACTGTTTTTGAGTTCGTTACCGACTTTATCGGTGCTCAAGGCACAGTTTGCGGCGGCGGCAGATACGACGGACTTATTGAGGAGCTCGGCGGAAAGCACTTGCCGTCACTCGGATTTGCAATGGGCATTGAAAGACTTTTAATGCTTATGGACAAACAGGGCATTGAAATTCCGAAACCGTCAACCTGCGACCTCTATGTTGCTGTTATGGGCGAGAGTGCGTCGCTTAAATCATTTGAAATTATCAAAGCTGTCCGTTCCTGCGGACTTATTGCCGAAACCGATATTGTAGGCAGAGGATTAAGAGCACAGATGAAATATGCCGACAAAATCGGCGCAAAGTTCTCTATGGTGCTCGGTGACAATGAGATTGAGCAGGGCAAGGCAGTTATTAAGAATATGTCGAGCGGCGAGCAGACTGAAATTGTACTTGACAATACATTTGCAGAGAAATTTATGGTACTTCAGCTTGCCGATGTTGACAGCTTTAAGCTGTAAGCGTTGACAACTTAATTTAAGGAGATATACAAAAATGGCAGAATTTATGACAGGACTTAAACGAACCGACTATTGCTCCGACCTTAGAATCGGCGATGTCGGCAGAGAAGTAACAGTTTGCGGTTGGGTACAGCGTTGCCGTGACCTCGGTCAGCTTATTTTTATTGACCTTCGTGACCGCACAGGCATTGTTCAGCTTGCTTTTAACGATAAGACGGATAAAGAAATTTTTGATAAAGCTTTTGCTTGCCGCAGTGAGTATGTTTTGGCGGCAAAAGGCATAGTATGTGAGAGAAGCTCCAAGAACAAGGATATTCCTACAGGCGATATTGAGGTTATGGTAACAGACCTTAGAGTTCTTTCAAAGGCACAGACACCGCCTTTCGAAATTGTTGACGAAACAAGCACAAACGAGGAGTTAAGACTTAAATACCGTTATCTTGACCTTCGCCGCCGTCCTATTCAGAACAACATTATTATGAGAAGTAAGATTGCAAAGGTTGCAAGAGATTATTTCTACGAGAACGGCTTTATTGAGATTGAAACTCCGATGATGATTAAATCAACTCCGGAGGGCGCAAGAGATTACCTTGTACCGTCAAGAATCCACAAGGGAAAGTTCTATGCTCTTCCGCAGTCACCGCAGATTTACAAGCAGCTTTTGATGGTATCGGGTTTTGACCGTTACATTCAGCTTGCCCGTTGTTTCAGGGATGAGGACTTAAGAGCCGACCGTCAGCCTGAGTTTACACAGATTGATATGGAGCTTTCGTTTGTTGATATGGACGAAATTATGGAAATCAACGAGGGACTTTTCAAGCGTTTGTTTAAAGAAGTGCTTGGCAAGGAGCTTGTAACTCCGTTTGAGAAAATGACATACAACGACGCTATGGAGAACTACGGTTCGGATAAGCCTGATATTCGTTTCGATATGAAGATTCAGAATATCTCCGACCTCGTAAAGGACTGCGGCTTCAGCGTATTTACAAGCGCTGTTGAAAACGGCGGTTCTGTTCGTGCCATTGTTGCAAAGAATGCGGCGTCTGTATATACAAGAAAAGAAATTGACAAACTTACAGAGTATGTAAAGGGCATCGGTGCAAAGGGTCTTGCCTATGTAAGATGGGTTGACGAGCCGAATGCATCATTTAAGAAGTTTATGACAGAGGAAGAGCTTTCCGCTATTTACGAAAGACTCGGCGCTGAAAAGGGCGATGTAATCTTCATTGTTGCCGATAAAAACAGCACAGTTCTTACAACTCTCGGTGCATTAAGACTTAAGGTCGCAAAGGTTCTCGACATTATTCCCGATGAATTTAAGTTCCTCTGGATTGTTGACTTCCCGTTCTTTGAGTATGACGAAGAGAGCGGTGAGTGGCTTGCAATGCATCATCCGTTTACAATGCCTAAAGAGGAGTGCTTGCAGTACCTTGACACAGACCCGTCAAAGGTTATTGCAAAGGCTTACGACCTCACTCTTAACGGAACAGAGCTTTCAAGCGGTTCAATGCGTATTACTGATTATGAGTTACAGCAGAGAATGTTTAAGGCATTAAAGCTTACCGACGAGGAAATTGAAGCAAAATTCGGCTTCCTTGTAGAAGCGTATAAGTACGGCGCTCCGCCACACGGTGGTATGGGCATTGGCCTTGACCGTGTTACAATGCTTATGTGCGGTACAGACAGCCTTCGTGATGTTACGGCATTCCCTAAGGTTCAGAATGCAAGCGAGCTTATGTCAGCTTGTCCGTCCGTTGTTGACGATGAGAGCCTCGATGTTCTCGGAATTTCAGTAAAACCGCAGGAGTAAACGATGAATCAATTGTTTGTCGGAGCGGTTTCGTCAGGTGTGCCTGTCGGACTTATAGTTACACTTGTATTGATTGCAGCGGTTGCCATTGCCATTGCGGTGGCAGTCTATAAAATAAAACACGGAATCAGACAGATTTCAAGAAATATGTTCGGTACGGATTCTTTTGTACAGGGAATCAATAATCAGAAAAGGGAAATGAGTGAAACTCCACGCTCTTTGCAGGCTATGACGGGTCTTTGCCTGCCGAGAATACAAAGAGATTTCCCGGAGTTTGACTATGACGATTACAAACAAAAGTCAGAAACCGTACTGCGCAGTTATATGAACTCAATTGAGGAAAAAAATCCGAAGCTTTTGTATGGCGAGTGCTCCACAGCCTTAAAAGACAGCGTAAAGAGTATTATTACCGACCTGTCAAACAGAGGCTACAAGCAGAATTACGATGATATTGTAATTCACCGTACGGAGATTTCACGATACACAAAGGACGGCGCAACCGCAAGGATTTTGTTTGTATCGTCTGTAGGTTCTTATGCCTATACCACCGACGCCGCAGGCAGTGTGGTTTACGGCAGCAGGGATATGAAAACTCAAAGCGTGTATGAAACCGAGCTTGTGTACATACAGAATGTTGACATGGTTGCAAACGGCAGTGAGGGACTTGGTATTAATTGCCCTAACTGCGGCGCACCTATCAAAAACTTAGGTCAAAAATTCTGCGAATACTGCGGCACAGGCATTACGGAAATCAACATAAGAGCGTGGAAATTCTCGTCAATAAGAGAACAAACCAACGCTACAAGACCATATTAATTTATAAACAATTGCACTTAGGCGATGTTGAAAATCAGAGTGAATTATGGTTTAGCAAATTGCTTTGTTTAACTTGTGTGTTAAATAATAATTTATTTGTTACCCCAACATTTTTGAAAACAAACCTGTAACAGATTAAGAAGATTTAATCTAAAGCAAAAACCTTCGTTTCAGTGCAATTATATCAGCTCACAAAAATTCAGCTCACAAAAATTTAAAAATAAAGAAAATTTCTTGTAAAGGAGATAAGACTATGGGCATTATCAGAGCAGCCATTAACTCAGTTAAAGGCGGATTGGCAGATTCCTGGCAGGAGGTTATCCAGCCAAGACCAATGAGCGGAACTCTCGCAATGGTTCCCGGTGAAAAGATAACACACGGCACATCTCAAAACACAAAGGGCACACCAAACATCGTATCAAACGGTTCGGTTATTCAGGTATATGACAACCAGTGTATGCTCCTTATTGACGGCGGTAAGGTAGTTGACTTTACTGCAGAACCGGGTTATTACCAGGTAAGCAACAGCTCAATGCCGTCACTTTTCTGCGGTCAGTTTGGCGACTCTCTTAAAGAAACATTCTCCCGTATTAAATACGGCGGAATTCCGTCACAGTCGCAGTATGTAATTTACATCAACCTTGCCGAAATTACAGGTATTCTTTTCGGCACAAAGAATGTTGTAAACTACTTCGACAGTTTCTACAATGCAGAACTTTTTCTCCGTGCGCACGGTACATATTCTATTAAGATTACCGATCCGCTTAAGTTCTATCAGGAAGTAATCGACAAGGGCCTTGTAACAGCTTGTCAGCCGTTTGACTACAAGTCAAAGTCAATCCAGTATAACACAGAGTTTGAAGCAGCTTTAAGTTCTGCCATCAACAACTTCTCTGCTGACGGTTACAGAATCAGCTTTATTAAGGGTAAATCCCGTGAATTCGGTCAGTATATGGCTAAAACTCTCGACCAGGAATGGGAGCAGCAGCGTGGTTTCCAGGTTCAGGCAGTTGCTATCAACATTTCTTACAATGACGAGAGCACAGAGCTTATCAATATGAGAAACAAGGGCGCAATGCTTTCGGACGCAGCGGTTCAGCAGGGCTATGTAGCAGCTAATGTTGCGGAAGGTATGAAAGCGGCAGGCTCAAACTCAAACGGCGCAATGGCAGGCTTTATGGGTATGGGCATGGGTATGAATGCAGGCGGTAATATCCTCGGCGGCTATCAGCAGAACCCACACTACAACAATCAGCAGCCACAACAGCCACAGGGCAATCCGCTTGGCGGCGCACAGCCTGCTCAGCCGCAGCAGAACGCTCAACAGCCTGTACAGCCTCAGTCGGCAGATAGCTGGACTTGCGCTTGCGGTGCGGTAAATACAGGCAAATTCTGCCCTGAATGCGGCGCAAAAAAGCCTGATGCACCTAAAAAGCATTTCTGTGTAAACTGCGGATATGAATTAAAAGAAAATCAGAAGTTCTGTCCTGAATGCGGTACAAAAGCAGAATAATTTTGAGGGATAAGGTAATAGATGGGTACAGTCAATTATAACTGTCCATCCTGCGCCGCACCACTGACATTTAACCCCGAAAGGCAGAGATTTTGTTGTGAATACTGCCTTTCGGAGTTTTCGCCTGAGAAAATTCAGCAGATTTACGCTGAAAGGGAGCAAAGCGGTGCGGACACTCAACAGGAGTTTAAAGAGGAACTGCACGACGGTTATGTGTTCCATTGCGATTCTTGCGGTGCAGAGGTTGTTGCAACATCATCAACAGCGGCAACAACCTGCTTTTACTGCCACAATCCTGTTGTAATGAAGGGCAGATTGTCGGGAGATTTCAGACCCGACAGAATTATTCCGTTTAAGTTGTCACGAGAACAAGCTGTTTCAGCTTTTATGGATAAAACAAAAGGCAAAAAGTTTTTGCCCAAAGATTTTTTAAGCGACTCAAATATTGAGAAAATGACAGGTGTATATTTCCAATATTGGTACATAGATACTCAACAGGATTCTCATATGACGGCAAGGGGCAAAAAGTACAGGCACTGGAAATCCGGTGACAGACGATATACCGAAACTTCGTATTATGACCTGTTCAGAAGCGGCGATGTTTATATACGCAATGTTTTTGAAAGAGCGCTTTCATCTACCGACAGATAAATGCTGCAGTGCATACATCCGTATGATTTGTCAGAGGCACAGCCGTTTTCAATGTCGTACCTGTCGGGTTTTCAGGCAGAAAAAAGAGATATAGAAAAGTCCGATATTCAGATAATGGTTGACCAAAAGGTTGACGAGTATTGCAAAGAGGTGCTTAAGGGTGCTTGCAGTGAATATTCGGGTATTGAAGTAACCAATTACTATGACCGCACAGATATTGAAAGTTGGAGTTATACGCTTTTGCCTGTGTGGATTATAACTTATAAGTATAAGGGCAAGATTTACCCGTTTGCCATCAACGGTCAGACAGGTAAGCTCTACGGCAGTTTACCTGCCGATACCGATAAGCTTGTTATATTCTCCTGCATTTTGGCGGGAATCGGATTTATTCTCGGTATGCTGGGAGGTATATTCTTATGCTGAAAAATATACTTTCCGTTGCCGCCACAGCGTTGGCGGTAAGTGCAATGCTTGCGGTTTCTGCTAATACGGCATTTGCCGAAAGCACAAAAAAGCTTACGGACGATGCGGACATTTTGCTTGATTCACAGGAAGAAAGCATTGAGAATAATCTCAAAAAGTGTACGCTCGCAACAGGCTGGGACACTATAATCTATACAAACAACAACAATGTTTCATCATACGATATAGAGGACTATTGCAACGATTATTTCGATAACCACGATTACGGTTGCGGTGACGAAAAAAGCGGCGTGTTCCTCACTGTTGATATGAGCTCTCGTGAAATGTATATCATTACAAAGGGCGAGGCTATGTATTATTTTGATGACAGTCGTATGGATACTATGCTTGACGATGTTCAGGCGGAGCTTGCAGATGGCAACTATCAGGGTGCGTGCAACGAATTTATTGATTCTGTGCAGTACTATCACTCTGTTGGCAAAAGCACCGGCAACTCAACATATAACAATGTTAAGATTCAAGACGAGCCGCTTACGCTTGCCGACAGATTTTTAAAAGGTATGTACACCGGAGCGGTGCTTGCACTTGCGGCAGGTGCGTGCGTTATTATCCGTTATAAATACAGTCAGAACGGTAAGGGTGCAAACTACGACCTTGAAAAGAACAGCTCGCTTAACCTTACAGAAAGCAGGGATCAGTTCTTATACAAGAATGTGACTTATACTACCGTGTCGAGTTCAAGCTCAAGCTCGTCGTCGCACAGAAGTCACAGGAGCAGCAGCAGTCACCGTTCAAGTCATTCATCACACGGCGGCGGTGGCAGACATTTTTAAATTTGCAACAACGGCGTTCTTTATATCGGCTTAAGAACAAAATCAGAATTTTTACAAACTGTCGGCAGGAATTTTGTTCCTGCCGATTTTTAAAAGAATATTTTTGATGCAGATGAGTTGCGGTTTAATAAAACATACTTTTTACAAAATTATAAAAGTTTGGTCAACCTTTTTAAAGGCTTGACCTAAATTTTAAAAATTATTTAATCATTACTCCAAACCAAATCCCAACAGGCAATGCAAAAGTATTACCCGTACAGCGTTTTATTAAAAAATATGAAAAATTATGAAATTATAGATAAGCTCTACGCCTATCACAATGCAGATAGAGCAGAGTTTACAGCATTAATAAATACTGTTACAGACGAAGAACTTGAGTACCTGCGCAAAAAGGCACAGCAGACGGCACAAAAATACTACGGTAACAAGGTGTATATCCGTGGTTTGATTGAGATTTCAAGTATTTGTAAAAATGACTGCCTTTACTGCGGTATACGCAGGTCAAATGCAGATGCCGTTCGTTACCGCCTCTCAAAAGAGCAGATTTTACAGTGCTGCGATACAGGCTACCCACTCGGTTTTCGCACCTTTGTTTTGCAGGGCGGAGAGGACGGATATTTTACCGATGATGTTATGTGCGATATTGTGCAAAAAATTAAGCAAAAATATCCCGACTGCGCAGTAACGCTTTCTCTCGGCGAACGCAGTTACAAAAGTTACAAAAGACTGTTTGATTCGGGTGCAGACCGATATCTTCTTCGTCACGAAACGGCAGACAAAGAGCATTACGAAAAATTACACCCTGACAATATGTCGCATCAAAACAGGCTTGATTGCCTGTACAATCTTAAAAAAATAGGTTATCAGACAGGTGCAGGTTTTATGGTCGGTTCGCCTTTTCAGACCGCCGAAAATCTTGCGGATGATCTGATTTTTATAAAAAACCTCAATCCGCAGATGTGCGGTATAGGTCCGTTTATTCCGCATAAAGACACACCCTTTGCAAGTTATCACACAGGCAGTGTGCGGCTTTGCCTTATGCTTATTTCAATTATACGGCTTATGTTGCCGAGCGTACTGCTGCCGTCAACAACCGCACTCGGTACGGCGGACATCAACGGCAGGGAAAAGGGGATACTGCACGGCGCAAATGTGGTTATGCCAAACCTTTCTCCGCTTGAGCACAGAAAGGACTACTCTCTGTACGATAATAAAATTTGTACGGGTGACGAGTCGGCACAGTGCATAAGTTGTATGAAAAACAGAATGAAGTCAATCGGCTACGAAGTTGTGACCGATGTGGGAAATTATATTGCTCCTTAGTTGCGACAGGAAAGGAAATATGAAATGTATGACAAAAAATCTCTTAAAGCAGAGGAATTTATTAACGACGGTGAAATTCTCGACACCCTAAAATATGCAGACGAAAACAAAGATAACCTTGCGCTCATAGACAAAATCATCGACAAGGCAAGGCTTAGAAAAGGACTTGACCACAGGGAGGCAAGCGTATTGCTTGCGTGCGAGGACAGCGAAAGAATTGCAAAAATTTATGACCTTGCCGAGCAGATAAAAAAAGATTTTTACGGCGACAGAATCGTTATGTTTGCTCCTCTTTATCTTTCAAATTATTGTGTAAACGGTTGTGTTTACTGCCCGTATCATCTTAAAAATAAACATATCTGCCGTAAAAAACTTACGCAGGAAGAAGTGAAGAGCGAGGTTATCGCATTGCAGGATATGGGGCACAAAAGGCTTGCGATTGAAGCGGGCGAAGACCCCGTAAACAATCCGATTGAGTACATTCTTGAGTGCATAAAGACGATTTATTCAATTAACCATAAAAACGGCGCAATCAGACGAGTTAATGTAAATATTGCCGCCACCACGGTTGAAAATTACAGAAAGCTAAAGGATGCCAGCATAGGAACTTATATTCTTTTTCAGGAAACTTACAACAAAAAGAGTTACGAAGAGCTCCACCCCACAGGTCCGAAACATAATTACGATTACCATACCGAGGCAATGGACAGGGCAATGCAGGGAGGAATTGACGATGTGGGAATTGGCGTGCTGTTTGGATTGGAACTTTACCGCTATGAATTTGCGGGACTTTTAATGCACGCAGAGCATCTTGAGGCGGTTCACGGAGTAGGCCCGCATACAATCAGCGTCCCACGAATTAAGCACGCAGACGATATAGATCCCGATTCATTTGACAACGGAATAGATGACGAAACTTTTGCGAAAATTTGCGCACTGATAAGAATTTCCGTACCGTACACGGGTATGATTATTTCGACCAGAGAGAGTAAGGCGGTGCGTGAAAAGGTAATAAGACTCGGTGTATCGCAAATCAGCGGTGCATCCTGCACAAGCGTTGGCGGTTATGCCGAACCCGAAGAAGAGGACGAGAATACGGCTCAATTTGATGTGTCGGACAATCGTACGCTTGACGAGGTTGTAAATTGGCTTATGAGCCTTGGCTATATCCCGTCATTCTGCACGGCTTGTTATCGTGAGGGCAGGACGGGCGACAGATTTATGTCGCTTTGCAAAAGCGGTCAGATTCAAAACTGCTGTCATCCAAATGCGCTTATGACGCTTAAGGAGTATCTTATGGACTATGCAAGCGAGGATACAAGAAAAATCGGAGAAAAGCTGATTGAAAAAGAGCTTTTGAAAATTCCAAATGAAAAAGTAAGAAAAATTGCCGCACAACACATTGCAGAGATAGAAAACGGCAGTCGGGATTTTCGTTTTTAAGAGGTGCTTATGGGACTTAATGACACACCGCTTGCAGAAAGAGTGCATATTGCATTTTTCGGCAAGCGCAATGCAGGAAAATCAAGCCTTGTAAATGCGGTTACGGGGCAGAATTTGTCGGTTGTATCCGATATTAAGGGCACTACTACGGACCCTGTAATGAAAGCTATGGAACTGTTGCCGCTCGGCCCTGTTGTAATAATTGATACACCGGGTATTGACGATGAGGGCAGTCTTGGTGAAATGCGGATTGAAAAGGCAAGACAAGTGCTCGACGGAACGGATATTGCAGTGCTTGTGGTTGACGGTTCGATGGGAAAAACAGCGGCAGATTCTGAACTTATAAATCTGTTTGAACAGAAAAACATACCGTATGTTGTGGCTTATAACAAGGCTGATTTGCTGAAAAATCCACCGCATACAGATGACGGAATGTTTGTAAGCGCAGAACAAAATACAGGTGTTTTTGAGTTGAAAGAAAGAATAGCAAGCCTGTTAAAATCCGACAGAGAGCAGAGAACGCTTTGCTCGGATTTAATTAGCGCAGGTGATACGGTAGTGCTTGTTGTGCCGATAGACAAGGCGGCGCCAAAGGGCAGAATAATTTTGCCGCAGCAAATGGCAATACGGGAAATTCTCGATTCGGGCGCAATCGCCGTTGTAACGAGGGACAGTGAATTTGAACAGACTTTGAACTCGCTTGCCCAAAAGCCGTCGCTTGTAATTACCGACAGTCAGGCTTTTGAGGCAATTGCAAAACTCACCCCGAAAGACATCAGACTTACTTCTTTTTCAATTCTTATGGCAAGGTATAAGGGCGTGCTTGACACTGCTGCAAAGGGTGCAAAAGCTATAGATTCGCTTTGTGACGGTGACACGATTCTTATAAGCGAGGGATGTACTCACCACCGCCAATGCGACGATATTGGCACGGTAAAACTTCCACGGCTTTTAAGAAAATACACGGGTAAGAGCATAAAAACAGAAACAAGCTCGGGCAGAGATTTTCCCTCTGACCTTACAAAATATAAACTTGTAATACATTGCGGCGGCTGTATGCTTAACGAAAAAGAAGTTGACAGCCGCAGACAAAAAGCCGAAAACGCAGGCGTACCGTTTACAAACTACGGCATAGCAATTTCATATATGCGTGGAATTTTTAACGGCAGTTTGTTTGTAAATAAAATATGATGAAACGACCTCACAAAAGTTATCTGCTTTTGTGGAGTAAATTATGGTTTAGCGTAGTGTCAGTCGGGCATTGAAATTTAGCTGACGCTAAATTATCATCCCAAAAACAAAAAAAGTTTACTCAATTTTTTCAAAAATTGCGGGTTTGGGCAG
>OGPZ01002189.1_pt1 | contig 12340 bp, 6 predicted proteins | sample 1553111 | NCBI WGS metagenome assembly OGPZ01 (sample SAMEA2579968, study PRJEB22360) | human gut metagenome
CTAGTTCCCGTCTTAATAGATTACAAAATAAAAAGAAATGCGTTCAAATAGATAAGAGAAGAGTTTGCACTCTTCTCTTTATAATATTTTTCACACTAAAACATTTTATAATTTTCCAATGCAAGATAAACATGGGGCTGTAAAATATTTCTATATCTAACACCCATTTCTCTTATTTCATTCTCTCTAGCTTCTTTTCGTCTATAGAGCCTATTTAATTCGGAATATGACAAGGTTTGACTGTCTAATTTTTCCATTAACATTCTATCATACGATTTTAATTGTACTTTAGAATTAATAAATGCTGGAATTATTAGACATCTATAAGGACTATATTCTTCATTTCGAGGATATAGAATATCTTTATCCACACACATATCATACATAGTACAATATGGAATTAGATAAAATTCTGAATAAAACCATGCAGCAAAATATTGGAAATTAAACCACTCAGGATGCATGGTTTTGTTTCCTTATTTATTGATATAGCATCTATCAATTATTCCTCTCCAACGTGAATATATCATTCTATCAAACGAAGATCCATCTATTCTATACGGACCAACTCCTATATATCCAATACCCATTATCGAAATGGCGTATGGATCTCGTACTTCTCCTCGATTAATATTATTAGCTCTTGCTATCATCTGATATCCTGTGTTAAGAAACGTAATTGCTATTTTATCATAATTGAAATATTCTGTTACTTGAAACGGTCCAGATTGTTTTGATTGATAAATATTGCCTTCATAATTATTATGAAATGATGAATTAAATTGATTATCCCTCAAATCATTCAATGTTTTATTAAATTCTATTTGTTTTTGAACTTCATATTGTTTGATTTTTAATTTAAGAGATTCATAAGACTCTAAAAATGGATCATGTGACATATTATTCATTCCTTAAAACGATTTAGTACATACTCCAGCAAATGGGAGTATGTACTAAATTATTATTACGTTGCTTACACTGTAATAATGTATTTTCTTGTTTATATATTATTGGTGAGAAAGAGATGAAGAACTCAATAATCATCAATTTCTTAATTATAAAAAAACGAAAGAGAGAAATCGATTATGGGTGAGAATGAAATCGGTAAGAAAGCTTTCAGAGTTCTTGTGGGATTGAACTTGAAACCATCCACAAAAGGATTTAAGTATCTTCATCGTGCAATATGTCTAAATGTAGAAAACCCAGAATATGTAACACTAATAACCAAAAATCTATATCCAAAATTAGCAAAAGAATTTAAATCCAATTGGTCTGCGGTCGAACGTGCAATTCGGCACTGTATTTTAGGAATGGGTGCATCTGAATTAGAAGAGGATATATTCCCTTCTAGCTACACACATTACACAAATAAAGACTTTATCGCTTATGTAAGCGAATATATCAAATTGTCCGCATAAAAGTAATAGGGGGTCATCCCCCTATTACTTTCAGCATTTATCGATTTTATTTTTTGACAATTTGCTATATGGAACATTTTAGTAAAATTTTATGAAAGGTGATGAATTAAATACCATGGAAAATATTGGTACTGTTCCTCTTATTATATTTATCGTGTATTTTGCAATCTGGTGTTTAAAACTCTGGGTTCTGAAGACTGATAAAGCTAGAAAGAATATTCCCCCTATTGCCGCAGCTTTAGGTTGTGGTATTGCTCTTTTATTCTTCTTCTTAGCTCCGGCTGAACTTCCGTTTGACGGAATTGTAGATTGTTGCACCCAAGGTATAGCATCTGGCTTGGCAGCTGTCGGTTTTAACCAAATCTTTAAACAGCTTAAGAGATATGGTGGAGACGATAGTGTTACCATTGAAGAAGATGTTCCCCTTGAGGAAAAGAACGACGCTTCTGATGACGATAGAGTTGGAGGTTGAATTATGAAAGTTACTCACCCTGCAGACTTCATTGTTACAATTGAAGTCGAAAAAGCAGAAATCGATTATATCGATTTTGATCTTTGTCAACAGCCCAGAGAAACATTGGGCCATTACTATGAGAGACAGAGAAGAAAGCCTAATATTCTCATGAACGGCGGATTCTTCTCCATGAAGGATGGTTCTACGAACTTTTCCTTTATTGATGATGGCGAAATCGTCAAACTTCATGACGTTGTAACTGCAGGATTTGGTATCATGGCAGATGGCAGTCTGAAGTTTGGTGATATTAAAGATAAGACCAAGTGGAAAGATTTTATTGCTGGCTATCCTGTATTGGTCAGAAATAGTTTCCCTGTACATCATTTCCCCTATGCAAACGAAATCAACTACAATGCAGCAAGAACTGCTATTGGAGTTAAAGCCAATGGAAATATCATCATTATTGGTGTTTCCAGTCCTGGTTGTAAACTCGAAGAATTAGCAAATCTTTTCGAAGCTTATGAGTGCACTTATGCCATCAATCTCGACGGTGGTGGATCTTCACGAATTGTCGTGGATGGAAAGGTTGCCAATAAGCCCAAGGAAAACAGATCCGTTGATACAGTGGTTGCTATTTATCTCAAGACTTCTAGACCCGAAGAGAAGCCTGAAGAGGTAAGACCCTATATCAGCTACACTGTACAGAAAGGTGATAGTCTCTGGAAAATTGCTGCAGAATATCTCGGTAATGGTGCAAGATATAAAGAGATTGTCACTTTCAATAACCTTAAGACAAATTCTCTTAAAGTCGGTCAGGTTCTTAAAATTGCTGTCGACTCTGAGAAGTATACAGTTAAAGCAGGAGATTCTTTATGGTCTATTGCTGTCAGCAAACTCGGTAATGGTGCAAGATATAAAGAAATCATGAACTTCAATAACTTAACTAGTTCTACTATTAGACCTGGTCAGGTTATTTATATTCCCCTGTAAAAGATTCAGTAGAGAGGTCTATATGGCCTCTCTACTGTATTTTGTAACCTAGAACATAGTAGTAAGATTTTATTTGGAAGGAGGGTATACAGCTTATGGCTGGACGACTCCCTAGAGTTACCGAATATATTAAAAACGTTGGTAAATCTGTAGGTTATGCAGCAATCGATGTGATTAAGGAACCTACAGAAACCGCAACTGACTTTATGGAGACAAATGAAGATCTCTTTAAAGTTATCTACAGTGCAACTAAGAACTACAAAAGGACTATCAAAGCTATTGATAGATCGGTCAAACGATCTAAAATTTATGAAGCTGCTGGTTTAGGAATTCAGAATATCAAGGAAGACCTTAAATCAGGTAAGCTTTATAATAAACAGCGTGAAGATCAACAAGGAATGGAAGGCTTCATGGGATCTGAGTTTGCAGATTTCAGTGACTTCGATTTCGATGTATCTAGTTATGATGCTTCCCATGAAGATGAAGGAGAAAGTTCTTCCTCTTCTGATACTGGAACGATTAAGGCTATTTCTCAGACCTCATTGGGTCTGAGCAATTCTATAGTTAGCTCCTCTATGGCGCAGAGCCAAGTTATTGCAGGAGCAGCTGATTCGATTATCAAAACAAATATTGCATCTTCAAAATTGAATATGCTTCAAAATGAGAAGATTCATTCTTCTCTTATAAGTGGATTTGGTGGAGTAAATGCAGGTTTGGCTACGGTTAATGCTATCCTGTCTGGTCCTATGACCAAGTATATGAATGAATCTACCAAGTTCTATGGAGATGTATCTACAAAGCTGAATGAGATCAGTGCTTATCTGAAAGAATCGACAGAGATGCAGAGAAATCTCTACAAGCAAGAACAGAACTCTTGGAAGACTAATAAATATGATGAAGTTGTTAGTTCCAATGGTGTTCCTGATCTCAAAGCATATGCTAAGAGAATCTATAAAAACTTAATGGAATTCGATCCTACCGGTGGTATGTTTAGTGGTCAAGATGAAGATGAAAACTTGTTCAAAGCTCTGGTTGGATCTCCTCTTAAGTTTATACCAGAATATTTAACAAAGTTATTTATTCCTGGTACTATTGTAAAAGCTCTGAAGGCTCTTGATGAAAACATGCAAGGATTGTTCCCGACAATGATTGCACGATTCAACAAGATGGCCGAAGATGAATTTGGAGATTTTAATATCAAGGGTATTCTTGGAAGCATTCTTGGTATTAAGATTGATAAGAAGACATCTGTAAGTACGACTAAATATCCTAAAGGTCCTATTCCGTTTGACGGAGAGACTAAAAAGGCTATTGTCGATATTATCCCTGCATATCTTGCTAGAATCGAATCTGCCGTTTCGGGTATGCCTGAACGTATCTATGATGGTAATTCTGGTAAGTTTAAAACAGTTGGAGAAGTCCATAGAGAATATAAAAATATCGAAGAGAGAGGATTCAATGAAGCTGTTTCTTCTTTTAAAGATACTTTTGACGAATGGGCTAGAGAACATATCGAAGCCATGGGCCTCGGTTCAGATGATGCTAAAAATAAAAAGTATGCAGATCTGAAAAAGAAATTTAGAAATGTAGGCAAACAAATCTATCGTGATGGTGGAGACTTTAGACCGTATCAGGGTTTTGGTCCTAAGGGCGATAGAACTGATGCTGAACAGCTTTACGTTGGACCGGATATGTTCGATGAAGAAGAATGGTTATCCTTAATGCGTAAAGCCGAGTCTAAGAATAAAAAGGGAATTTGGAAAGTAAGCCAGAATACGATTGACGCCATCATGAGAGCCAATAAAGAGATGGAAGATATCGAATCTGGTTATGGATCCGCTATGAGATTCTTGTTTATGAATCAATATAGCACCCTTGATAAAAATGGAAAACTGGTGGGATTAAATCCCAATCAGAAAGATATTTATAAGAAGAGTCCTATCTTTAGGTCTTCTAATGACTATCTGAAAGAAATCCTTGCCGAAGTCCGCTATATCAGAATGTATGGTTTTGGATTTAATGGTAAGGGCAAAAGACATAAATCTGATGGCATTGGTACAATGCCTAATTTTGATACATTTAGAAGTGGTCTGTTCTCCGATGAGGGTGATCCTGATACACCTGTTGAAGATATCGATAAGTTGTATTGGAAATCTCAAGAAGAAAAACAGCAGACTACAGCTGAGAAATATGGAATTACTGCAGACAATCTCAAGAATACTAAAGCAGGTCAAGCTGTTACTAGTGCTTGGGATGATGCTAAGGCTAAAATAGATCAGCTTATGAAATCTCCTGCTAAATTTGCAGTAGAGATTATTCATAAAGCGGATCAACGTGTATTTGAACTCATGTTTGGCAGATCTGATGGTGAAACATTTAGAGATCGAGCCGGACTTGAATATCGTGGATTCCTTGATTATCTTGTAGCGAAGACGCAAGATGTTTTTGATGCTTTCAAGGATAAGATGAAACAAACATGGACCAGTCTTAAAGAGTGGTTTATGAAAACCAAAGTTGGCAAATGGGCCTCTACTAAGGGTAGAGACTTTGCCAGACGTACTGGAAGTGCTTTAAAATCTAAGTTTGGATATGCTAAGAATGCTGTTAAGGATTCTTGGAATTCAACTTATGGTAGACTTGTAAATAGAGCTAGACGTGGTATAATTGATGCTCAGGAAGCTAGAAGAATAGCTGCTGAAGAAAGAGCAAAAGATCAAGCATACCATGATGAATTAGAAGGTCAAATCGGATATGGCCTGGATTATCTGGGAATGAATTCTCCTGTATTCCAGAATAGACAGGCATATGAAGAAGCAAATGGATATGAATCCATGTTCGAAGACCAATATAATATGGCTTATGGTGGTGTAGTGAAAAAATATGGAATGACTATGCTCTCTCCTGGAGAGATTGTTATTCCTAATCCTACAGAAGCCATGAGAAGAAATAACCTTAGAGAAGAGATGAGAGAGAAATCTCGTATCATGAAGGCTCTTCGTGGTGGAAATATTTCTCATCATGCTCAAGGTACAGTCATTAATGGTGGTAAGAAAGAAGAAAGTAATATTCTTAAAACCATTAAGAAAGTTATGCATGAAATTAGCGGTGAAGGTGGAGATATTGCAGCAGATGCATTGATTGGATCTGGTGTGTCTCTTATCACCGGAATGTTTGGTGGTCCTATTCTTGGTGCCGCTGCTGGTGCAGGAATTGGATTGGTTAAACATAGTGAAACTGTTCAAAAGGCTCTCTTTGGAGATATTGACTCTGAAACAGGAGAGCGTAAAGGTGGACTTATTTCTAAAGAAACTCAAGATAAATTCCTTGGGTTCTTTAATAAGAATGGAAAATCCATGCTTAATCTCGGCATTGCTGGAGGTATTGCTGGATTGTTTACTCCTCTTGGCTTAGTCGGAGGAACAATTGCTGGAGCCAGTATCGGATATGTGAAGAATACTGAATGGTTCCAAGAGATGATGTTTGGTAATGAGGTTACTGGTAAGCAAGGTCTTATGAGTAAAGAAACCAAAGCCAAACTTGAGAAAGCATTCCCTGCAATGGCTATTGGTGCCGGTGCTGGTGCCTTACTTGGTCCGTTTGGACTTGTAGGTAACGCTGTACTTGGTGCTGGTGCAGGATATTTAGCTACATCTGATAGATTCAGAGAAATCATACTTGGTGTTAAGGGTGAAAATGGAAAGCGTACTGGTGGATTAGCCGGTGCTGTTAAGGATGGGTTGATCAAACCCATGTATGAAGCAGGAAAGAGTATTCTTTCCGATCTTAAGGATTATGTGAAAGATCATATTATTGCTCCCACTAAAACCTTTATGGAATCTAGTGGGCAGTTTGTACGCAATATATTCTTATCTATCGGTGATAGAGTAACAGATGCTCTCTCTGGAATGTTTGAAAAGCACGTTGGTATGCCTTTCGAAGAGTTTATGAGAGAGAAAGTATTTAAAAGATTTTCTCGTGGTTTTATGGGCCTCTTAAAGGGAGGCGTCGGAGCCATTGGTAAATTAATTGGATTACCTTTCGGTGGCCTTGGAGCTATCGGTAATTCTATGAGAGCTAGACAAATTGCTCGTGGTACTGCTGATACTTTAACAGCAGGACAGAGAAATGCGTTTAGAAGAAGTCATAAATTCCGGTTAAATAAATTTACCGGAGGAGATAAATATGCTAAGGCAGATGAGATGCTTGAATCGATGGATGCCGCTGGGCTCGAATCGATGGGAGCAAATCTGCAGACATTTATGAAAACTCGTGGTACTAAGCGTGTTGCCTATAACGATATGCTTAGATCTACAGGTGATTCTATAAGTGGATTTTTAACTGATAATGATCTTTGGAATAGCGGTGGCTATAATCTGAAGAAAGATATCATGAATCTTATGCAGACTGATAGTTTGAATGAATCTACTCTCAGTCAGCTCGCTTCTACTTATAAACTTAGTGAAAAACAACTTGCCGATCTTATCGGTAGTATTGATATTGAAGGATTGAATTCTGCTAGAGCTGCAATGATCAGTGAAAGTGGAATGAGTAAAGAAGCTATCCAGCAGCTTGAGAAAGCTACCGGTATAAAGAATCTTCATAGTGGAAAGAATATAAATCTGAGAAGATTTAATAGACTGATCAATACTGAATTAAAAGCCAGAAAAGCATTTGATGCTTCTGGTGGAAAAACAGGTGCTGGAGCAAAAGTCCAGACACCCGAAGAAAAAATGGCTGACAATAGTCAGAAGATAATTGATATTCTTATTTCTATCAATAATGCATTAGTTTCTGGTGGTAAAGGAACTATGCTTGATAAAAATGGTGAATCGACAGATAAGATGTCTTCTGAAACTAAAAAAGCATTAGAAGAAAAAGAAAAAGATGATTTGAATCTTGGTGATGGTATCGAAGATGTCACTGCCAGAAATAAAGAAAAAGAAAAAGAAAAGAAGAAGTCTTGGATTATGCAGAAACTCGAAGGCTTCTTAGGTAATAAACCGAAAGAGGAAGAAAAAGAAGAAGATACTGAAAAGAAAGGCATTGTTAGCAGAATCCTTGGCGGAGCTGGTAGTGTTTTTAAAAGTATCTTTGGCAATCCCAAGGGAACTCTTGGTACTCTTGGATTAATCGCTGGTGGAGCAGTTGGTCTTTCCTTGTTAGGATATGGTGGAGACTTCCTGAAAACCAAGGTTACACCTTGGATGAAGGAACATGTTATCCCCTTATTCAAAGGAATGTTTGATAAGCTTATTGCTCCTATTGTTGATGGACGCCTTGTTAGCCATATGGTTCAGGGTGTTGGATTTGTGTTTAAAAATATAGCTGCACCTTTAACGGCTGTTATTCTTAAAGCATTTCCTAGTCTTATTATTGGTATTGGTAAGGGAGTAGGAATGTTTGTAAAAGATCTGTTTGGTGGTGAAGATAAAACCGTTAAAACAGATTTCTCTACTTATTTAAATAATGCTACCAGAAATATGATTTCTGGTAAAGATGAAGTAGCAATTGCTAAAGACTTTGGAGGAACTGTATTTAAAGGAATGTCCAGTACTGGTTCCGAAGTAGATAAATTCTTATCTAAGAGTGTCTCTATGTCTACAAGTAGTACCTATGCCACTGGAAAGAGTAATCTTGATAGTGGAGGAAGTGTCGATGTAGATGCAAATGGAAATGTATCTATGTATGATAATGATGGTAATTTGATTGGTGAATACAATCAAATTACTGGAGATATTCATACTACAGTATTGACTAAAGAACGAAAAGGATTAGCAAGAAGATTTGGTGAAAATGCTTTCAAGAGATCCCTTGCTACTGGAAGAACTTCTGGTATCGTAAGAGGAGCTATTAATCTTGGAAATAAGATTTTCACTAAAGAAGGTATTAAACGTAATGCTGTCAAAGCTGCTACTGGTGGATTTGGTAGCAAAGTATTTAACGGAGCATCTGGATTGCTCAAAACAGGTGCAAAAATTACCGGTGAAACTGGAGGTTTAGCTTCTAAAGTCGGTACTAAATTAAATCAATTATTTAAGAAAACCAATATGGCAAATGTTGGTAGTGATATAAATTCTACTTTAAGAACTGGAGCTAAAAATGCTATTGTAAACGGTGCCGATGAGGGAGCCGGATTAATAGCTAAGGGAGCTTCTAAAATTGCAAAATCCTCTGTATCTAGCGGATTCTTGCAGTCTATAACAAGCAAGGTTACAAAATTCTTTACTTGGCTTGGTAAATCTAAATTAATTAATTCTATGCTCGGAATTCTTGGTAAATCTGTTACCAAATTATCCGAGGGTACTTTAAGTGGCTTGTTTACACAAGCTGGACAAAAATTTGCCAAACTTATAGCACAACAAGGCGCAGGTAAGATTGTTGGTAAAGTTGGTAGTAAACTTCTCAGAGCTTTAGGAAATACCACTCCTCTTGCTCTTGGATTCTGGATTAAATCTTTCTTAGATGGTGCTTGGTTCAAGACAGAATCTCTCCTCGGTGTAGCCAAGGATACCCTTGATATAACGCCTGGCATGAGAGTTCTTGTTGGTTTGACCAATACCATTAACGATAACCTTCTCCTTGGTCTAATTCCTATGGAATTGATCATGGAAACTATTATTGGCGTATTTGGCAGTGCCTTAAGTATAAACAATGAGGAACTTGAAGCCGCTAAAAAAGAAACAGAACTGTTAGTTACAGCTTCTGGATTTGAATCTGGAGATTTAAAGTCTCTTGAAGAATACAATAATCAACAAGGATTCCTTAAGAAATCTTGGAATGCTTTGAAGAACCTGTTTGGAATCGGAAAACATGCAACAGGTGTCAAAGCTGAAGTAACCGAAAATAATACTTCCTCTATGACTGGAACAGGGAGAAGCATTAGCTCTGTCTCTGGACGTGGTAGAGGAGGACAGCAGGGTGGACCGTTTGCAAGAATGCGCTATGGTAATAGTACCATTGGTGAAGCTGGTTGTGCACCTATTGCTGCTGCATCTATGCTTGGTGGAAATATTCCTGAAGCTGCAAGATTTGCTCAAAGAACGGGTCATGTAGCTCCGGATGGTTCTACTGATATTGGATTCTTTAATGACTATTTCTCTGCTAAGGGTATTAGTAACAGAACGACCACAAACAAGTCTGATGTAAATAATGCTCTTAAGAGAGGTCAAACTGCTGTTATGCTTGGAAGAGATCCTGGTGGTGGAAATGATTCTGCTTATTCGAACTCTTCTCACTATAGTACTGCCCGTGGAGATGGGCATGGAAATGTATATGTAAATGACCCTGCTCTTGGAAGAAGAAAAATGCCTCAGAGCAAGGTTATGAGAAATATGAAAGCCTCTGTCATTGCTGGTAGAGGTAGAAGTGATCCATATGATGGAAATGTAGATAAGATTGTACGCCTTGCCAAAGACCAAGTCAATACCAAAGAAGGCTACAATAATGACAATATGTATGGAAAAGAATTTGGAATGAACCACCAGCCTTGGTGTTGTATCTTTGTCTGGTGGGTATTTAGACATGCTGGAGCTTCTAAGCTGTTCTTTAATGGTAAAAAGACTGCCAGCTGTACTGAATTAATGAACTTCTATAAAAGAAAGGGACAACAAGTATCCACAGCAAAACGTGGTGATATTGTCTTCTTTAACTTTGATAAAAATAAAAACCCTGCTGTCGCTAAGCATGTTGGTATCTGTGTTGCTGACTCCGATGGAAAGACTGTTACCTGTGTAGAGGGTAATACTTCCAGTGGCAACTCTGGTAGCCAAGATAATGGCGGTGGTGTTTATGAGAGAAAGAGAAAATTAAGCAGTGTTGTCTGTATTGTCAGACCTGCTTATGCTAATGCTACATTTGATGATGCCATCCCCTATGAAAAGGGAGAGTTCTTTGATTACGGATCCGGTGAGCAATCATCCGGTGGAAATAAACTCGGTGGATGGATTAATAGAATAGTCGACATTGGAAAGTCTGCCGTAAAGCTTACTTTCGGAGATGGACTTTACAATGCGGTATTTGGTGAAGATGATGTATCTTCTTCTGGATCTGCAGATGGAATTACTCCTGAAGTTGATCCTAATCTTGATCCTTCTGGAAACCTTACTGGTGCCAATAATGAAGATAAGATTTGGAAGTATTTGAGATCTAAGGGTTACTCTAAGGAAGCTACTGCTGCTATTATGGGTAGCCTTGTAAATGAATCTGGATTGAAATCCAACAATATCCAGAATAGTTATGAAAGAAAACTTGGCGTCTCTGATGCAAGTTATACTAGCATGATTGATTCTGGTAGCTATAGCGCAGATAAGTTTGCTAAAGATAGTGCCGGCTATGGCCTTGCACAGTGGACTTATAGTGCTCGTAAGAAAGCCCTCTATGATGCTACAGTCAGAAAGGGACGTTCTATTGCTAATATGAAGGACCAACTTGACCTTCTCGACAGAGAGGTAGGCAACTATGGTCTTGAATATAAACTTAAAACTTCTAAGAATATTGCTGATGCGAATAATATCTTTATTCGTGACTTTGAGAAACCTGCCGGTTCTGAAAACCTCGGTAGTTCTGTCTATTCTACTAGACTGAAGTCTGCAAGAGGGTTCTATGACAAGTATAGCGGAACTGGTAGAGGTTATAACAATATTGGACGCAAATTGAGTAATGAAACCGGTAGAGCCAGAGATGATTCTACTGGATTCAGAACTGCTGTTGGTGGAACTTCTTATACACAGTTCCTTGAGGCTATCATCAATATCCTGATCAGTATTTCTGACAATACAGAAGCTCTGTCTAAGATTCTTGATATCCTTTCTAGCAACTTCAATATCAATGTGTCGAGCAATGATGTTAAGAAGTCTGCTTCGGATACGAAGTCTAAGGCTAAGGCGGCGTTGAGAGATATCATGGCAAACAAGAACGACGCTGAGGAGCTCTCTAATATCCTTCAGACCAAGGATACTAAATATCTGATCGATGTGATGACAAATATAGCCAGAGAGTAATAAAATATCTGTTGAGCAGGTCGAATATGGCCTGCTCAACTATATATTAAATTTTGATTAACTCCAAAGGAGGAATCATTTAAAATGGCAGCTGGTGACGTTTATGTAGTAACTGCTAAAAGCGGTTTAGTTATTCGATCTGGCCCCGGAACTACCTTTTCCAAATTAGGAGGACTAACAAAAGGTCAGAGAGTTACGGAAATTAAAACACAAAATGGTTGGTTAAATCACACATCCGGATGGTCATCAATGACCTATTTGTCTAAAATTGCATCTTCTAGTGTAAATACGACAAATAAGAATCCAGGTAATACTATAGATAAAACTACACAGCAAAATATAAATGAAGAGTCTGGATTGAATAGTGATGGAACTTCCGGAGCTACTGTAGATCCTGATACTATTACCAACTCATCTGCTGTGGAAGATTTTAAAACAGGATTGGGTCAAACTTTTGAAGACGTTGATAGTATGGTAGG
>OGPZ01002191.1_pt1 | contig 12339 bp, 12 predicted proteins | sample 1553111 | NCBI WGS metagenome assembly OGPZ01 (sample SAMEA2579968, study PRJEB22360) | human gut metagenome
TGGGACATGCTCTTCCAGCAGCGTCGGCCCGTGCAGCAGCACAACATCTCGCTCAGCGGCGGCACGAAGGACATCAAATACCTCGTCTCGGGCGCCTATGACCGCCAGGAAGGTATTCAGCGCGCACATCCCGACGTGTATAACAAATACAACCTGCGTGCGAAACTCGATTTTCGGATCAACCGGTGGGCAACGCTCTCGAACAACACGTCGTTCTTCTCGTCGAATTACAAGTCTCTGGGAGACGGCAGCTTACAGCGCCCGCCACGCACTGGCCAACTTCCCCATGAAGAACCCCGACGGATCGTGGCTTTACAGCACGCCGTATCTCGATTACAAGATCGCCAACGGACGCCACATCCTGCTCAACGAGGGCACGCACCGCAACGTCGACCGCTCGAACGACTTCTCGAACACGACACGCCTGGTCATCACGCCGTTCAAGACGTTGAGCATCACGGGTGACTTCACCTACCGCCTCTACCAGAACCGCAATACGAGCCGCAGTTCCGCAATGAACTACCGCGAATACCCCGACGGGCCGCTGCTCGCCTACGACACGGGCGCCGGCATGAACCAGCTCGACGAAGTGGTTCAGACGCGCAACTACTATTCGGCCAATGTCTACGCCAACTACGACGAACCGTTCGGCGAGGCGCACCACGTGTCGGCAACCGCCGGATTCAACTACGAAACGTGGTCCAGCAAGAACGTCTCGGTGGCAGGCATCAACCTCTCCTCCATAAACCTCGACGACCTGAATCTGGCAACGGGCTCTCCCACGGAGGGCGCTTACGGCGGCGGCCAGAACGAATACGCCCTGGCAGGCTTCTTCGCCCGTATCAACTACGACTACAAAGGGCGCTACCTCTTCGAGGTGAGCGGACGCTACGACGGATCATCGCGTTTCGCACCGGGCAACCGCTGGGGCCTGTTCCCCTCGGCATCGGCCGGATGGCGCATCTCCGAGGAGCCGTTCTTCGGCAACGCCAAAGACCTGGTGGACAACCTCAAGCTGCGCGCTTCGTTCGGCAGCCTGGGCAACCAGAACGTGTCGTCCTACTACACCTACATGCGCCTGATCACGAACAAGGATTTCAGCAACTACACCTTCGACGGCAGCATAAAGGGCAAATACTCCTCGCTGGGCGCCCCCGTAGCCTCCGACCTGACCTGGGAAACCGCCCAGCAGTGGGACCTGGGTCTGGATCTCACCATGCTGAACAACCGGCTCAACTTCACCGGCGACGTCTACATCCGCGACACGAAGGACATGCTGACCGACGGAATGGCGCTGCCCGGCGTATACGGGGCCGATTCGCCCAGCATGAACTCCGCCGAACTGCGTACGAAGGGTTATGAGCTCTCCGTCAGCTGGCGCGACCAGTTCAAACTCGCCGGCAAACCGTTCGAATACAGCGTCGGTTTCAACCTCAGCGACTACAAGAGCGTCATCACCAAATACGACAACAACCCGAACAAGTCATTGACCAACCTGACAAAGGGAGATTATTACGTCGGCATGGAGATCGGCGAAATCTGGGGCTTCGTCACCGACGGATTCTTCAAGACCGACGAGGAGGCCAAGGCCTACTCCAAAGAGGTCGACCTGAGTTACAGCACGGGCCGTCTGACCGGCAGCTGGCAGGCCGGCGACCTGAAGTTCGTCGACCTAGACGGCAACGGCGTCTGGGGAGTCGGCAACGACACCGTCGACAAGCCGGGCGACCGGACGATCCTGGGCAACTCGCTCCCGACGCTCTCCTACGGCATCAACGCCTCGATCCGCTGGATGGGCTTCGACGCTTCGGTCTTCTTCCAGGGAACCGGCAACCACTACTGGTATCCCCACGGAGAAATGATGCCTTTCTGGGGCTGCTATTCCTATCCCTACCTCTCCTACCTCCCGACGGATTTCCTCGGCAAGGTATGGGCGGAGGACAATCCCAACTCCTATTTCCCGCGCGCAAGAGCCTATTCTTCATCGGGAGGTTATCTGAGCAAGGTCAACGACCGTTACCTGCAGAATATCCGCTACCTGCGCCTGAAAAACCTGACCGTGGGTTACACCATCCCCGTGAGCCTCACGAAAAAAGCCGGCATCGACCAGATCCGCATCTATTTCTCGGGCGAGAACCTCTGCTACTGGTCGCCGCTCAAAAAGAACTCCAAGTACGTCGATCCCGAAGCGGCTATCAACCGTTCCGGCGTGAACAACAACGCCTACTATCCGTGGGCCAAGACGTTCATGTTCGGCATCGACATCACCTTCTAATAATTTCAAAATCCGAATACCATGAAGCGATTAATCATACTGGCAGCAACGCTGATTGCAGGATTATCGGCCTGCGACTCCCTGCTGGACAAAGAACCGTTGGATCGGGTGACGCAGTTCGACTATTTCAAGACGAGAAGCGATCTGGAACTCTTCTCCAACCCCTTTTACGACAACCTGCTGGACAAGACGCCCTACGATGAGCAGAACGACCTGCTCGTTCAGATGACCCTCTCCGATGTTCTCTACGGAGGCGACAAGCGCACCGTTCCGAACACCGGCGGCGGCTGGTCGTGGGGCAACCTGCGCCGCATAAACACCCTGCTGGAATATGTCGATCAATGCGAGGACAAGAAGGCTGTGACCGAGTATACGGCCCTGGCCAAATTCTTCCGCGCCGCCTTCTATTTCGACAAGGTGAAACGCTTCGGCGACGTGCCCTGGTACGAGGTACAGCTCGGCTCGGCCGACGAAGCGCTCTACAAACCGCGCGATTCACGCGAACTGATCATGACCAATATGATCAAGGATATCGACGAAGCCATCAACAGCGGCGGTCTTACGGAGGATATATCGACCTACCGCGTTAACAAATGGGCGGCGCTGGCGCTGAAAGCGCGGTTCTGCCTCTTCGAGGGAACCTACCGCAAATACCACGGCATCAACCTCGAAGGACATGACTACACCTATTATCTGGAGGAAGCCGCCAAGGCCGCCAAAACGATCATCGACGAAGGTCCCTACAAGCTCTACTCCACCAAAACTCCGGACAAGGACTACATGATGCTCTTCGCACAGGAGAATGCCAGCACCGAAGAGTATATCCTCGCCATCCGGAACAGCTACGAGGCCCAGGTCTACCACAATGCGACGGCCTACACGCTGCTGCCGACACAGGGCCGCCCGGGCTACACCCGCAAATTCATCAACATGTACCTGATGAAGGACGGCAAGGCATTCACCGACAAATTTAAGACAGAGTGGCAAACAATGCCTTTCACCGAGGAGGTGAAGGACCGCGACCCGCGCCTGGCGCAGTCGATCCGCACCCCGGGTTACAAGCGCATCGGCGCCAAGCGGGTACAGGGACCCGATCTCGGCGTCACGATCACCGGCTACCAACCCATCAAATTCGTTCAGGACACGACGGCCTCGGGAGGACAGATCGACCGCAACGACCGTTCGACCTGCGACATGCCGGTTTTCCGCTATGCCGAAGTGCTGCTCAACTATGCCGAAGCCAAGGCCGAACTGGGATCGCTCTCGCCTGATGATCTGAATATCACCGTCAACGAAATCCGAAGCCGGGTGGGGATGCCGGCCCTCACCATGAGGGATCTCGACAAACAACCCGACTGGTATCTTTCGTCCGAGGAGTACGGCTATCCCAATGTGACCGGCTCCAACGAAATCGTAAACGCCATTCTGGAAATCCGCCGCGAACGAACCGTCGAGCTGATCCAGGAGGGTTTCCGCCTTCAGGATCTGTATCGCTGGAAAGCCGGCTATTGCATCGACCAGGCCATTTCCGGCATGTATTTCCCGGGCCCCGGCGAATACAAGCTTGCGGGCAAAGAAACGGCCGATCTGATTCTCTATAAGGCAGGAGAGACCAAACCCCAAGCCGGCGAAGGAGTTTCGGTATACGAACTCGGTTCGGACATCATTCTCTCCGAGGGGGACAAAGGCTATGTCTACTATCACAAAACCGTAGAGAATCTGCGCACTCCGTTCAACGAGGAACGCGATTACCTCTACCCGATTCCCAGCGGCGAGCGTTCGCTCAACCCGAACCTCACGCAGAATCCGGGGTGGAGCGACGGACTCGATTTTTAAGTCGGAAATAACCTAAAAAACAAGATTATGAGATTTGTAAAATATATGACAGCCCCGATCCTCATGGCGGCCCTGTGTTCCTTCTGGGGCTGCGACAAGGATGAGGACCACCTTTCCGAAGCTGTTCTGGCGAGCGCCAACACCTTGAATTTCGAAGCGGAAAGAGCGGCGGAAAAGATCATCACCATCTATGCCGACGCTGACGTTCGAGGCACAGGACACGTCGGAGAAGATCATCACGGTCTACGCCGACGCCGACTGGGTGACGGAAGTCCCCGACTGGGTGACGGTCACGCCCGACTCGGGAACCGGCGTCATGGACGTGACGGTTTCAGTGACCGACAACATGCGCGACGGCGCGGAGGACAACCCCCGCAAGGCCACCCTCGTCTTCAAGGGACGGACTCTTGCAAGCCGCGCACAGGTGCTCATCACGCAGAACGGAGACAAATACCGCGATGTGAAGGAGTACACGGCAGGTGAACTCGCCGCCCTGGCGGACGAAACGGTCATTTCCGTACCGTCGGCGATCGTCGTGGCCGTGACGACCAAAGGCTTCGTCATCAGCGACGACAAAAACACGGACAATATCTTCGTCTCGGACGCCACGACGGTTGCCGTCGGCGACAAGATTTCGCTCTTGGGCACCAAGTCGTCCGACTCGCAGAAACTCGCTACGGTAATCGACTGCGACGAGGTGACGGTTCTGTCCGGCGGAGCGGTGAACTACCCCGAACCGGAGGACATCAGCGCAAAGATCGACGACTACACCTCCTCCAAACGGGGCTACGTCACCGTCAAGGGCGTTTTCAACGGCAGCACCCTCACCGTTTCGGAGGACGCCAAGTACTCGGTCAGCGTAGTGGACGCCCAGTCGAGTCTGGGCCTTTCCTCCCTCACCGGCCATATCGTAACCGTCACGGGCTACTACGCCGGTTTGGCCGAGCCTGTACAGCGCATCATGGCCACCGATGTCGAGGACAACGGCCTGAACGAGATCGTCTATTTCCTGGAGAACTTCGAATGGCTCGAACCGTGGTCCGTAGCAAGCGGTGTCGGCCAAACGGTCGAGACGGATAACCTCGATGCAAAAGCGACAGCGCTTACCTCCATAACTGTCGATGGAGTGACTGCATTCGACGCTGTCGAAAAACTCGGTTACAAGTTTATCTACGACAAGAACGACAACAAACGCATCTACCTCCAGCAGAACTACCTCAAATTCGGCAAGACCGGCAATCACGCAGGTATCATTCTTCCTCCGATAGACGGGGTTCCCGAAGCAAAGGACAATGTGACACTCTCGTTCGACTGGTGCGGAATGCGCCAGGGGTCCGGCAAGATCGACCCCGTCAATCTGATCGTCATCTTCGAGAACGGCAGCGACAAAGTGCAGATCGACATACCCGAACTGGGATGGGAGGATGGTCACAAGCTCGAATGGGTTCGCGCCGAAGTCAGCCTGAAGGGCATTACGGTCAACAAGGATACGAAGATCACCATTACGCAGACGCAGTGGGAAGTCGGAACAGCCAACCGCTGGTTCCTCGACAATATCAAAATATCCGAACCGATCAAACTCTGATAACAGAAACCTTGTAAAACGAAATCAGCCGTTGACCCGTGAGTCAACGGCTGATTTTTTGGCGTATAGGTCATTTCGGGTGCTAAAATCGTTGTAATACTGGTGTCTGTCAGTATGATATGACCATTCAAAACTTTTGAACACATATTTGATGCGAGCGCTTTCGCTCTATAGGTCAAAACGGGTGCTGAAAATGGCACCCGTTTTTGGTGGATTCATCTGTATTTTGTTATTTTGCATTGCGGCTTAAAGCGTAACGGAGCTCTGCTGGGGAGCACCTCCGCCAGGAATAAAGCCGTCCAATATGCATAATGCGATTCAGGAGATGGCCTTAGCGGTTGTCTCCTTTTTCATTATGCAATTTGGCATATGCCAAGAAAAACCCGTTCATCATCCGCTTGCGGTTTTCCTCAATCATTCCCGGATGATTCCGCAAGGCTTTCTTCATGTCGGTGAATGTGCCTTCGATCATATTGTTTGTGTTGGGCATACCTCTGACTTTCTCGTATGTAAACAAAAAAGGAAGGTAGGTCGATATGCTGACCATGGCAGATCTGAGCCGTTGATGGGTATATATCGTGCGTCCGGTAATCTCGTTGACCGTCTTTTCTTTCAGGAAGTCATGCCATTTCCTCTTCCATTTCTCAAATGCACTGACGAATGCACTTTCATTCATGTCTTTTAGACGGTATGCAAGATCCAATAACTCCTTTCCTGCCTCAAGTTGCGGATTCTTGGTCAGTTTTCTTCTTATTATCGCCACCATGTGGAACTGGCACATCTGTATTCTGTATTCCGAAAGGACGGTAAACAGCTTTTGAAAACCATCAATGACAATCCCCTGAATGGCATACCCGCATCCTACTATATGTTTCACAGCGTCCTCGTAATCACTGATGTGCTCGTGGGCGATATGCTTCATGTAAAGAAGTCTGCCGCTTCCGCTTTCCAGAGCCAGCAGCACTCCTGTATTGCGCCCAAAATACGTGGCGTCGAGATGTATCACACCGCTTCCTTTGATCCTAGGCTGTTCCCAGCTGAACGAAATGGAGGCAAGCCGACGTGTCACGGTCGAAGCGCTGAGACCTGTAGTTTCACTGATCTGGGCTATTGTCTGCTTGCCGTGCAGGTACATCTCCCAGATGTCTTCTTTTGTAAAATCACGCCCGCCGCTGAAGCGGCGTCCACAAACCATGCACTTGTATCGTTGGACGCTTTTGCGTTTTCCGTCCTTCTTTACAATGGGGGAATTGCATGTCGGGCATTTTTTTGTTCATAATGCAATTTCTATATTTTCAAATGCCAAAATATACTGAAAATCAAATAGAATGCCACGCTATCGGCACCCGTTTTGACCTATAGCGTGGCGTTTTCCTGTTTTTGAGGCGTTTCAGCACCCGTTTTGACTAATAAGTCGATTTACAGCACATAACAAAACGACATGAGCCGGTTAATCATCAACAATTTCAACGAATTCGCCCAGCACATAGGTCAGGAGCTGGGTGTTTCCGACTACCTGACGATCACGCAGGAGCAGATCGACCTTTTCGCCGACGCCACGCTCGACCACCAGTGGATTCACGTGGACACGGAGCGCGCCCGGACGGAAAGCCCTTATAAATCGACCATTGCGCACGGCTACCTGAACCTTTCGGTGCTCCCCTACCTCTGGGGACAAATTCTGGAGGTCAACAACGTGAAGATGCTGGTCAACTACGGCATCGAGAAACTGCGCTTCAACCGGCCTGTGCTGGCAGGCGACGCAGTCCGGCTGCGCGCCTCGCTGGTATCGCTCGCAAACCTCCGCGGCATCGCCAAGGCGGAGATCAAGGTGTCGCTCGAAATCAAGGACAGCCCCAAAACGGCCCTCGATGCGACGGTCGTGTTTCTCTATCATTTCCAATAGCGCCAAACGGATCGTAAATTAAACAGGGGCTGTTTACACAGTCCCTGTTTTTGTTGCGGCGATTTTCGATTGCAGGCGAAAGGCTTCAAGCACGACATAAGCCGAAACCGATTTTTCGTGCATCGTAATAAAAAACCCGGATGGGTAGTCCTGACGGACGTCCCATTCGGGTTTTGTTTAGGATGTGCGGGAATATCCGCTTACAAATCCAAAAGGCTACATTTTTTTGCCCACATTGGTCTTCTTCGCAACCTTCGGAGCCGCAGCCTTGGCCGAAGCGGCCTTCGGCGCTGCGGGCTTCTTCGGGGCGGCAGCCTTCTTGGGTGCGGCCTTTTTAGCCTCGCCCTCGACGACGGTAGCCTCCTCGACGGCGTCGGTAGCCTTGGCGGCCGACTTGCGCGAACGGCGCGTCTTCGGTTTTGCCTCCGAAGCGGCTGCGGGAGCGATACCCAGCGTGTAAGGCTCGTTGAAGTCAACGAACTCGATGATGCACATGTCGGCAGCATCGCCCAGACGGAAGCCGGTCTTCAGGATGCGGGTATAGCCGCCCGGACGCTCGGCGATCTTCGGAGCGATGGTGCGGAACAACTCGGTTACGGCCTCTTTCTGCTTGAGGTACGAGAAGACGATGCGGCGCGAGTGCGTCGAGTCATCCTTCGACTTGGTCACCAGCGGTTCGATGAACTGGCGAACGGCCTTGGCTCTGGCAACGGTAGTCTCGAGACGGTTGTGCAGGATGAGCGACGAAGCCATATTCGACATCAACGCTTTACGGTGTCCTGCCTGGCGGCCAAGGTGGTTGAAATTCTTATTGTGTCTCATAATTAATCTTTGTCAAGTTTGTAGATTGATACGTCCATACCGAACTTCAGGTTGAGCGAGGTCAGCAGCTCGTCGAGCTCCGTGAGCGATTTCTTACCGAAGTTGCGGAACTTCAGCAGGTCATTGCGGTTGAGCTTCACGAGGTCTCCCACGGTGTCCACATCTGCGGCTTTCAGGCAGTTCAGGGCGCGGACGCTCAGATCCTGATCCGAAAGCTTGGTCTTCAGCAGCTGACGCATGTGGAGTACATCCTCATCGAACTCTTCGGTACCGTTGGTATCCTCCATGTTGACGGTGATCTTCTCGTCGGAGAAGAGCATGAAGTGCTGGATAAGGATCTTTGCAGCCTCTTTCAGAGCCTCTTTGGGGTGAATCGACCCGTCGGTAGTAATCTCCAGGTTCAACTTCTCGTAGTCGGTCTTCTGCTCGACACGGTAGTTGTCGATGGAATACTTTACGTTCTTGATCGGCGTGAAGATCGAGTCGATCGGGAGGGTGCCGAACTCGCACTCGGCGGGGGTATTCTCCTCTGCCGAAACGTAGCCGCGCCCCTTGCCGATCGTGAGGGTCATCTGCATCTTCGTGCCGGGCGCGAGGTGGCAGATCACCAGATCGGGGTTCAACACCTTGAAGAACGAAAGGTAATTTGAAATATATCCGGCAGTCAGCTCCGTCACACCCGCAACGTTAATGGAAACCTTCTCGGCATCCTGATTATCGACTGTGCGGATAAAACGAACCTGCTTCAGATTGAGGATGATGTTCAACATATCCTCCATCACACCGGGGATAGCGGCAAACTCGTGATCGACACCGGCTACCTTGACAGTCGTGATTGCGTAACCCTCCAGCGAAGAGAGCAGAATACGACGCAAAGCGTTACCGACAGTCATACCGAATCCGGGCTCCAGCGGTCGGAATTCGAATTTCCCGAACGACGAAGTGGATTCAAGCATAATAACCTTTTCAGGTTTCTGGAATGCTAATATTGCCATAATATATTCAGTTTGTTTGATTACTACTTCGAGTACAACTCGACGATGAGCTGCTCCTTGATGTTCTCGGGGATCTCCTCGCGCTCGGGCTTCTGCAGGAACTTGCCGCTCATCGAGGCATTGTCCCACTCAAGCCAAGCATAGCGGCTCTTCGAACCGCCGGCCAGAGATGCCGAGATCACTTCCAGGCTCTTCGACTTCTCGCGAACCGACACCACGTCACCCGCGCGCAGCGAGTACGAGGGGATGTTCACGACGCTGCCATTCACGCAGATGTGGCAGTGCGAAACGAGCTGGCGGGCAGCTGCACGCGTCGGGGCGATACCCAAGCGGTAAACAACATTGTCCAGGCGGCATTCGAGCAGCTTCAGCAGGTTCTCGCCCGTGATACCGCCCATACGCGCAGCCTGGTCGTAGGTGCGTGCGAACTGCTTTTCGAGCAGGCCGTACGTATACTTTGCCTTCTGCTTCTCGCTCAACTGCGTGCCGTACTCCGACACCTTCTTGCGCTTGCGCGCCAGACCGTGCTGTCCGGGAGGAAAGTTGCGTTTCTCAAGCACCTTGTCCGCCCCGTAAATAGCTTCGCCGAACTTTCTGGCGATCTTCGATTTTGGTCCTATGTATTTTCCCATTGTTCTGACTTTTTTAAAACCTTAGAAATATTCCTTACCACGACACCGATTATACGCGGCGGCGGTTAGGAGCACGGCAACCGTTGTGCGGCAGCGGCGTAACGTCGATGATCTCCATCACCTCGATACCGGCGCCGTGGATCGTGCGCACGGCCGACTCGCGACCTGCACCCGGACCCTTCACATAAACCTTCACCTTGCGCAGGCCCATGTCGTAAGCGACCTTTGCGCAGTCGGCCGAAGCGGTCTGTGCTGCATACGGAGTATTCTTCTTCGAACCACGGAAGCCCATCTTGCCGGCCGACGACCAGCTGATGACGTCACCCACCTCGTTGGTGATAGTGATGATTACGTTGTTGAAAGTGGAGTGAACGTAGGCATTGCCAACGGCACCGACCTTAACAACCTTTTTCTTAACTGTTCCAGTTTTCTTTGCCATAATTCTCTAAAGATTACTTCGTTGCCTTTTTCTTGTTTGCGACAGTCTTCTTGCGGCCCTTGCGGGTACGCGCGTTGTTCTTGGTCGACTGACCGCGGACGGGAAGACCCAGACGGTGACGGATGCCGCGGTAGCCAGCCGATATCCATCAGGCGCTTGATGTTGAGCTGGACGGCCGAACGGCATTCGCCCTCGACTTTGATACCCAGATCAGCGATCGTCGAACGGATCGCACCGACCTGGTCGTCCGACCAATCCTGTACTTTGAGATCGTAGCTGATGCCAGCGGTCTCGAGAATCTTACGAGCCGTCGAACGACCGATACCGTAGATATAGGTCAGGCCGATCTCGCCTCTTTTGTTTTTCGGTAAATCTACACCGACTATACGTGCCATATAAATTCTTTTTCTTTTTTGACTTGTTTAAAAAACATTACCCCTGGCGCATTTTAAACTTGGGATTCTTTTTGCAAATGACATAAAGTTTGCCTTTACGCTTCACAATCTTGCAATCCTCGCTTCTTTTCTTGATGGATGCTTTAACTTTCATGATTTTCAAGCAATCTAATTATTTGTACCGGAAAGATATACGTCCCTTCGTAAGGTCATAGGGCGTCATCTCCACTTTTACTTTATCTCCGGGAAGGATCTTGATGTAGTGCATACGCATCTTTCCCGAGATATGGGCCGTGAGAATGTGGCCGTTGTCCAGTTCGACGCGGAACATCGCGTTGGACAGCGCCTCGATAATCGTCCCGTCCCTTTCAATAGCAGTTTGTTTTGCCATAGAGTCTTAATTGTTTATTGCCTTTTCGATGATACTGAAGTCCGTCAGGACATCGGGTCCCGATTTGCGGACCGCAACGGCGAACTCGTAGTGCGCCGCCGGTTTGTGGTCCCGCGTGCGGACCGTCCAGCCATCCCGTTCGAAAACCACCGCTTTGGTCCCCATGTTGATCATGGGTTCGATACAGATGACCATGCCCTCGCGGAGCAGGGGTCCTCTGCCGCGGGCGCCGTAGTTCGGAACACCGGGGTCTTCGTGCATCTTCCGACCCAAACCGTGTCCCTCCAACTCGCGCACCACGCCGTAGCCGAATTTTTCGGCATACTCCTGCACGGCCGCCGAGATATCGCCTACGCGATTTCCCGCCCTGGCCTGTGCCGTACCTTTATAAAGAGCCTCTTTGGTGACCTCCATGAGCTGTTTCACCTCGTCGGAAACGGCTCCTACGGCAAACGTGTAGGCCGAATCACCAACAAACCCCTTCATAAATGTACCGCAATCCACCGAAACGATGTCGCCCTCTTTGAGAACCTGCGACGTCGACGGAATACCGTGGACCACCTGCTCGTTGACCGAAATGCACAACGATGCCGGATAGCCCTGATACCCCAGAAAAGCCGGAACTGCTCCGTGGGAACGGATAAACTCCTCGCCGATGCGATCCAGCTCCTTGGTCGTGACGCCGGGCCGTATGTGGCGACCCACTTCGGCCAGCGTCCGGCTCACGAGAAGGTTGTTCTCGCGGAGCAGTTCGATCTCTTCTTCGTTCTTTAAGTATATCATTCGGTTCAAAAACTCCTACGAACAAACAATTAGTGGCGCCCCTGGATGCGTCCGGTCTTCATCAGGCCGTCGTAATGACGCATCAAGAGGTGGCTCTCTATCTGCTTGAGAGTGTCGAGGATCACGCCGACCATGATCAGCAGCGACGTACCGCCGTAGAAATAGGCGAAGGCCTGCTGCACGTTGAGGAACTTCATCGCCAGCGCGGGCAGAATCGCCACGATGGCCAGGAAGAACGAACCCGGAAGGGTGATACGCGTCATGATGGTGTCGATGTAGT
>OGPZ01002212.1_pt1 | contig 12246 bp, 6 predicted proteins | sample 1553111 | NCBI WGS metagenome assembly OGPZ01 (sample SAMEA2579968, study PRJEB22360) | human gut metagenome
CGAAGATTATTTATTCACAATAGAAGAAGTACCACCAAATTTGACGAAGAACCAAGAATTCAATAAAGGTAGTCTGTTTAATGCAAAAGCTACAATAAGGAGTACATTATCAGGCTATTACAAAGAGTACTTATCTATTCATATATTCTCAACGATACTCACTGTAATGAGAAAAAATACTCATCGCAATGAGAAAAAGTTCTCATTATAGTGAGAATTCTTTCTCATTACGGTGAGTATTCTATCGTATTTCTACGCTGTTATCACATCAGACCTTTCTAAGTAAAATCTTTCTTACAACAGGCTTATTTATTTCATAAATCTTATTGATAAGAACATCCATTTCCTGTTGGCGAGCATCACGGACAGCTTCAAACATCATCTTTGAATACATATCACGACGTCCCTTCAACCAAACGTTTTTATCCAAGTTTTCATCCATCACCTCGATCGCTTTTCTGTCGTCAGCATACAACAATCCCTTTTGCTGGAAAAAGCCGAATTCACACCACGCATATTCTCTGAATGTTCTTTCAATTTCCCAACGATATTCATTCAAGTGCATCACCGTCAATGCTTGTTGGTATTGGGGAGTTTTGGATTCAGCAGCAAGATTAATGCCCTTTGCCAGTTCATCTCCACTCCAGGTTCCAATTTCTTCATCGTCTATCAACAACTTATAATTGCCTTTCAGCCCTGTTACTTTCAACGTTTCACGGTTCATTTCTTCCATAAAAGGAACAACTTTCAGCACTTCTGCCTGGCTCTTTTTCTGTCCCCAACCACGGGCAATAGTATCTAAAGGATAAGGAAGAGCTTCTGCCAAATAGTCAAAACTCAAATCTTTTCCGTTCTTCTTTATATTTGAAACGGTACAATTTTCCGACTTAACGGCTTGTTTTTTATTAGCATTAATCTCCATATCCGCTACTTCTTTACCTACAAATCCCTGGGCTTTCAGGAAAAGATAGGCCATCACCATGTGTCCGTCGTTATCGGGATGAATACGGTCACTGCCACAAAGGGTAAAGGTAGGATCTTTCTGCTGATATTGCTGATTAATAGCTGTCATAGGAGCATTTAAATCGGTAAATTCCCAATTATTCTTAGCTGCCGATTCTTTCTGATATTCAACAAGCCGTTTGATGGTTTCATTTTTTGTCTTGAACGGTGTATTCTCTTTCAGTTGTACGGTTTCATCATACGGAGAAGTCCCGACCATCACGATACGGGTATCAGGAAGATCTTTAAAACGCTTCTCCATCTGCTGGTAATTCTTTATACTTTCCTGATATTTCTGCTCACCGAATTCTTTGGGCTTATCACCGTTGTATTCAAAATATCCGGAATCATTCATACCAAAAGTAACCATCAACACGGAAGGTTTCATCACAAAAATATCTCCATCCAGGCGTTTGTTCATATCATAGGCCGTATCTCCACCAATACCACCGTTGAAAACACGGATAGGCATATCCGGAAAACGAGTCATATAATATAACCAGATGTATGAATGGTAATGACCACCATCCGTTATACTATTTCCCAGGAACACTGCTCTCTCACCCTCCTTAAAAGGTTTCACAGTTTGTGCAAACGCAGCAGTATATGTCATACAAGCCGCTGCAATCAATACAAAAAGTTTTTTCATGTCTTAATTTCTATTTTATAAATACTATAAGTTTATATACATTAATTCTATCACTCTTCATGCGTTTCGTCTATTTCAGGTTTATCATTCTGAAATAGGCAAATTCCGCCGGAACCTCTTTCGCTCCACAGTGAAGCAACCCCGGACGTTGCACCCTGTCCCAACGAATCAGGGATTCTCCTTTTAAGGGAGTGTCCAGTATGGGGTTCCAGATCTTTCCATCTTTACTTTTATAGAAGTTGAAAATACAGCCTTGTTCGACTTCTATCTTCAAATAGATGTCTTTATCAACAGCACCGGATTCATAAAGGATGGATTCGGAATTTTCTTTTATAAATTTCAACTGCAACTGTTTTCCTTTGACTCCCCAGGTTATCAGATTCTTATCGTCACCGTATAAAGTTAATCCCTGCAAACTCTCATTAGCGTGAATCACTTTTGTCTCGCAACTGTAATGAGAAGACTGCGGACGCAAGCATAATGCCGTCCCTCGCTGATTGTCTTTTTTCGGAGTTCCGGATAGGGATAGCTTTCCTTTTTTCAGTACTATGTTGATATCCGAATAAGGATAGTTCCAAGTCCAGTCTACTTTCAGTTTGTTTTCTGTAAAGTGATCTTCAAAATCGGTAAGAGGCTGCTGGATGGTAGTTTTAAAAGGCATGGGTTGTTTGGCAATAGCCAGTTTCCCCGTTGTAAAGCGCACCCAATGGTCTGCTGTCATCTCCATTTCCTGCAGAACAGGTTGGCGTCCGGCATAAAATCCTTCTCCTTTCAAATAAGCATGACACATATAAAACATTTTTCCGTCGGGAGTCTTTACGACTGTGCCATGACCACATGAGAGATAATCACCCTCACCACCATGCAAAACGGGATTTCCTGTATATTTTTCATAAGGTCCGCAGAAATTTTTAGAGCGTGCTACATATACATCATAGTTACTGGAAGGTCCACAGCAACCATGGGCTGAATATATAATATAATAGTAGTCCCCTTGTTTGAAGTGGTACTGGCCTTCCATGCCTATCTCTTCGTCATCCACCAATAAAGAGAATGGTTCACCTTTCAGGTGCAATCCGTCAGCAGAAAGTTTACAGCCTAATAGTTCTATCGGGCGTTTGTCCAGTCCATACGCTTTCCAACTGATATATAGCTGTCCGTTGTCATCATAGATAAATGCGTCAATAGCTTCTGTGCCATAGGTGATGATCGGACCATGATCGGTAAATTCGTGTAAAGGAGAATCCGATGTAGCTACTCCGATATAGGAAATTCCGGTACTCTTTTGACGTGCGGTGTAGTAACAATAGACTTTGCTATTGTGATAAAACAGTTCTGGCGCCCAAAACGAATTTGAAGTCCAGGAAGGCTGTTTAGAGAAGATATGTCCTGCCTGTTTCCAATTGACCATATCTTTGGAGGTAAATACCGGATAGAAAGGAGCCCACTCGGAAGAGGTACCTGTGGCATAATACGTATCATCTATCCGGATGATGGAAGGATCGGGCATGTCGCCCCGAATGACCGGATTCATAAAATGATGTTGTTCTTGCGCCACAAGTTGCAGCGCAAGACAAACACTAAACAGAAAGATTGTTATCTTCTTCATGAACGTTTTCTTTATTTTTTGAGAGGATCATATACGGCAACTGCCACGCGTGAATCGGCACAGCCATAATATAAGAACCATTTCTGATTGTAGAATACAAGTCCTTCTATAAATACGGTTCCGGCTGGATATTGTCCGCTCTTTTCAAAGTCTGATTCGGGAATATAGAAAGGTTTATCCAAGCGATCGATTAGTTTAGTAGGATTTTTGGCATCAAATAAGGCTTGTCCGGCGCAATAAGAGTTGGCTGTATACAGTGTGTCTCCTTCTGCGCCCGATTTATTTTTGCCGTTATAAAATAAAAGGATTCCTTTGTCAGTCAGGATGGCAGGAGGACCACATTCGGTCAGGTCACTGTCGAACTTACCTGCGCGGGGAGTCATCACTTTCAGGAATTCTCCATTTTCATCCAACATCGGTTCCCAGTTGACAAGGTCCGTGGAAGTGGCTACATTCACAAACTTTTCTCCCCAGTACATCCAGTATTTGCCGTCAATCTTGGCAATCACTTGTTTGCCGTCAATTAATTTGGTTACGATAGAGGCAGATTTGGAAAATTCATCTATGAATCTTCCGTTGTATGCTTTTGCGAAAGCCGGTCCATGTTTTTCCCACGTTTGAAGATCACGCGAGGTGGCCACTGCCAAACGTGCCTGTTTGCGGTTCCATTGTGTGTAATGCATTACGTAAAGCCCGTCTTCTGTTACAGCAACACGTGGGTCTTCGCAACCGCCGGGATTTTCCAGTTCTTTCTGACTATCGTCTGCCGGATAAAATACAGGTACGGACATTCGTTTGAAGTGTAGTCCGTCGTCAGAAGAGGCATATCCCAAACGGGAGGTACGTGATCCGATACCGGTTGCCGAGTTATCTTCAGCCCGGTAGAGGACTACTACTTTTCCATTATAAACAGTAGCAGCGGGATTAAACGTATCACTCGCTTCCCATGCTACTGAATCCTGTCTCATCGGACAATAGAAAAAGGTTGTAGTGTCAGGAGAAATAATCGGATTAATACCTTCCGGACGCTGGAAATCTGCCCATGCCCAATCCGGGAATTCAGATGTCTGCTTCTTCCCGCCACAGGAAGTGACTAATGCGGCAGCCATCAGTAGATAAGCTATGTTTTGTAGTTTTCTTTTCATTTTCACGTTTGATATTATAAATAAGTACTTTTACAAAATAATCTTAGATGGTTAGGAGGCACGGATTACACGGATTTCACGGTTTTTAGAGTGATGAATATATAGAACAACAGCGTTAATCCGTGTAATCCGTGCCTAAATTTATGATATAAACTTATATGCCTCGTTAATTTGCTTTAAGGAAAAGAGGGAGGTGTCACTTTAGTTCCCCACTTCACGTCAGGCTTGGACGAGGTAGTGTATTCTATTGTAGCCCCATTATTCAGTTGGTCCCAATCGATCCATGTACTGTCATACGGTTTACCGTTCAGCTTCATGGACTTGATATAAATATTCTTTTCCGAACCGCCTTTTATCACCATATCCCCTTTCTTCAAATGAACTTTCACGGATGAGAATATCGGAGTGTTCACCGTAAAGCCTCCCACTCCCGGTATTTCGGGATAAAGACCGATACAAGCGAACACATACCAGGCGCCCATCGTCCCTAAATCATCATTGCCCGGCAGACCATCAATTTTGCTTGAATACTGTTCATTCAATACACGGTTAATAATCTCCTGTGCTTTATAGGGAGTTCCGACCCAGTTGTATATCCAAGGAATGTGAAAACTCGGTTCATTGCCGGAAGCGAACCAGGCATCATTATAGCCGGCATCCAGACGAGTAAAGAATTCATCCAGGCGTTTTTCTGCCGCTGCTTTGCCTCCGATAATTTCTATCAGTCCGGCAATGTCGTATGGCACCATCCAGAAATAATTCTTATAGGTCGATTCACGGAAATCTTCAGTCAGTGGTTTCCACGAACCATCCGGATTACGTGATTGCAACCATCCGGTTTCCGGGTTATACAGATTCTTCCATGAACGTGCGAAATGGAAATAACGCCAGCTTGCAAACTCATCTCCTACGGCATGTAAGGCAAATTGTGCGATTGCAAAATCAGCGGAAGTATATTCTAGTTGTATAGAAGCGTTGTAATATCCTTTATCCAAATACTGTTTCAGTCCCGGACGAGCCTCAACCTCCTGTGACATTGCTCCCGGTTCTTCCGCTCCTTTTCTCATGGTTTTGAAAATCGGTTTCGGGTCATAATTGCGGGCACCAAAAGCGTAAGCATTGGATATCAGGATAGGAGTCGGATCTCCTTGCATCACGCCGGTCTCTATATTAGCCATCACCCAACGCGGGAAAGCACCACCTGCTTCTTCGGCAAACAATTGGTGAGAAATAACAATATCAGAGACTACTTCAGGATCAAGGATTGACAATAGTTGAATCTGTGTACGATAGGTATCCCAGTTGCTAAAAGAAGTATAGTGCTTGGAACGTGATTTATGCACTTTGAAATCAGCTCCCATGTATTCCCCATTCACATCACTACATACGTTCGGGTGAATGAATGAACGATACAGATGGGTATAAAATTGAGTGGTACGATCCGGATTGGTTCCTTCTACTTCAATCTTACCCAAATAATGATTCCATTTGGATTCTGCCTGATTCTGAATCTGCAGGAAATCCCATCCGGTATTCTCCGCTTTCAGATTCTCGCGTGCATTTTCTACTGATACATAAGAAACCCCAATCTTATATTGGATATTTTTCTTCTTATTTACATCAAAAGTAAAATAGACTCCGGAGTATTCTCCTTCAGCAAAAGTCGTGTTCGGCTTCAGTTCATTTCTTTTCCATGTTCCCGATTCCAACGCATCCGTATCAAACTCTGCTACAAAATAGACTTTATACGGTGTACGGAGTCCACAGAAATTACCACCTTCTGCATATCCTTCACACTTATTCGGTGCAGTAATAACGATGGCGGCCTGCTCTATCGGAGTAGCGGAAATACCTCCACCGATAATTACCGTACCATATTGCTGATCGGCCGGATATTCATAACTCGCCATACCAGTTCTTTCGGTCACAGTCAGTTTAGCTTTGATGTCTTCCTTCACCATTGCCTCATAATAACCTGCATGTCCTTTTTCTTCAGAGATATTGATACGATAGTTGAGAATATTGTCCGGAGACATCTTCAGTTTGCCTTTTACCGGAAAAGTAGGGAAGTTGCCCATGTGTTCGCAACCGCCGCCACTCAATTGGTTGATGACGAATCCGGAACGTTTGGAAAAGTAAGAGGGGGTAAACTGCACCATTCCATAAGGGTAGGTGGCTCCGGGATAAAGATATCCCGAAGTCAGACCCACACCTTTCGTTCCTATCAGGGTATTTACCTGACGGGAATAATTACTCCCGGCGCTCTGCGCCGAGAGACTCCCCCACCCTCCAATCAAAACCAATAATAAACCTGTTAAAACTTTATTTTTCATACTGTATTCTCGTTACACTTTTTAGTTTCTTATTCTTTCGACAAAGAGAAAGGAGCGGCATACTTCGACGTACATCGTTCTTTATTCGGCTGACTCCCCATTTCGAAGCGGATGATTCCTCCGTCTGCTATATCGTCGTATCTGATAAAATTCTTATCCAACACACGTCCATTTAAGGTAGCAGACTGGATATAGAGATTCTCTTTACTATTGTTGTTCGCTTCAATCACGAATTTATTGCCGTTTTCCATCGTTATAGTAGCTTTCTTAAATAACGGACTGCCAATTACATACTCATCCGTACCCGGACAAACGGCATAAATGCCTAATGAGCTCAAGATATACCATGATGACATACCGCCTTGGTCTTCGTCTCCCGGATATCCTCTTTCTGTGGAATTATACAATCTTTCAACGATCTGGCGTACCCAATACTGGGTTTTCCACGGTTGACCGGCATAGCTATACAGATAAGGCATGTGCTGAATCGGCTGATTGCCGTGTGCATATTGTCCCATACCTGCCAGTTCCATTTCTTTCATTTCATGGATCACTCCTTCGTAAGTTCCCGGTTTAATAGTGCTGGGAAGGGCGAATACCGAATCCATTTTGGTCGTAAATCTTTGGTCGCTTCCGAACAAGTCTATTAATCCTTCTACATCATGGAATACGGACCAGGTATAATGCCAGGCATTACCTTCGCAGAAAGGTCCACCCCACTCCAACGGGTCAAACGGTTCCTGCCATTTACCATCGACGCCTTTTCCACGCATAAAACCGATAGACGGATCGAATACGTTTTTATAATTATACATCTGACGGGCAAAGACTTCCTGATAATGTTTGTTTCCAGTCATCTTAGCCAGTTGGTAGCCACAGAAATCATCGTATGCATATTCCATTGTCTGTGCACTCGATCCCATTGATTCCGGATAAGGAACATATCCCAGTTCAAAATATTCTTTCCAGAAACCGCGTCCGTTGGCGCCTCCCCAAGGACCTTTATTCATGGCTTCGTGTGCGTATGCTTTCAAAGCTTTCTCCGGATCAAAAGTCCGAATCCCTTTTGCCCACGCATCTGCTAGTAATGAAATGGAATGATTACCCAACATTCCTCCTGTTTCTCCGGGAGCTGACCAGGAAGGTAACCATCCGCATTGTTCTTGTGCGGCAAGCAAGGCATTCATGTAACGTCCCTGCATAGTAGGATGCAGAATATTAGTTAATGGAAATTGAGAACGGAAAGTGTCCCAGAATCCATTATCAGTATACATATATCCGTCATATACTTTACCGTCATAAGGACTATAGTAATAAGGTTCTCCGTTTGCTTTACGTTCATAGAATTTGCGTGAAAAGAGATTGGCACGGAAAAGGCAGGAGTAGAAAGTTTTCATTTGTTCGTCTGTTCCACCTTCTACCTGGATTCGGTTCAATAATTCATTCCACGTTTTATGTCCACGTATTTTGGTGGTTTCCAAATTCTTATCTTTACCCAGTTCGTCGTTCAGTGTAATCACAGCCTGCTCTGCGCTGATATAGGAAGAAGCAGCCTTTGCCTGTACTTTCGATCCTTTCTTAAATTTGATATAAGCACCATAGCCTTTGCCTTCTCCTTCCAACTTTTTAGGGAAAATCTCATCTTTCTGATTTTCCCACATACCATAATCCTCAAATACTTTATCGAACTGCACTACAAAGTAACTACGGAATGTCTTAGAGTTATTTACAAAACGTTGGTTATTCACCCAACCGGAAATTTGTCTCTTAGCCGGATCAATCTTGATTTCACTCATATCTGTATATCCGTCAATTACCAGATAGGCGTCTTCAGTAGAGGGATAAGAAAAGCGTAAATGTACACCACGAGTAGTTGGAGCCATCTCGGTTGTAATTCCATTATCCAGCATCACTTTATAATAATGTGGCTTGGCAATTTCATTATCATGGCTGAACTTCGTTGCCCGCATCTCCTGATTTACAACTAATTTCCCCACCATCGGCATAAAAGAATACACTGCATAATCACTCATCCACGGACTGCATTGATGGGATTGGCAGAATCCTCTGATATTATCTACTGCATATTGATATTTCCAGCCTTCTCCATTTTTCCCTGTTTGGGCAGACCACGTATGCATGGCATAAGGCATACCGATAGTAGGGTATGTATTTCCATAACTTAATCCGAAATGAGAGTCGGTACCTTGCAGTGTATTGACATATTGCACCAAGTTTTTCATTTGGGCATATATACCTGTTGAGAAAAAAGAGAAGATCACTAAACAAATGAGTTTGTTCATGGTTATTTTTTTATGTGTTACATCTATTTCACTTGACAAATCGAAACTACTATATCTATTTATTACCATAAGTAATACCCTGCCAGTCATCTGTGCGGAAAGGAGATGCCGGAAGGTTAACACCATTATATAAATTACAGATTGGATTATCCGCCCAAGCATAACGCACCGCTATTGGGAAAGCAACTTCAGGAGATGAGACGATGATGGAATTACCATCAATCATAGCATCAGCCCAGTGAAACTTATGATCAACGCCAGAGATAGTAAATCCTTTTACTCAAGTGGAGCATCGTTATCGTACAATGATTCCCAATTAAATACACGATAGAAATAAGGACGATAAAAGTCGGCACTACCCGGTGCATTAAAATTATCCCAAAAGTTGGAACAGTCTGTATTGGTAGAGATCACCAATTCACCGGTACGTGATAAAGCCGGATGAATATTTACCATATAAACATGTTGATAACGTTGTTCGCCAATCTTATCAAGAAATTCGGGCAATGTAAAGAGAGTCTTTTGGTCGACAAACGGCCCATAAGGGTGCTTACTACGGAACATCAGCACGTCTCTCCCGAACCACATGGATTGTCCGATCATGTAGTAGGTATCACCTTTTTTAAATACCCAAGGCATAGAGCATGCACTTTCCAAAGGGATAATTGTAGAATTTTCAGCATCTTGGGTTGAGGGGTACTGCGTTGTCCACGAGAAATTTCCTTGCGGGTCGGCCACATAATATTCCCACTGGCTGCCAAGGTCGCGTGTAGCGGTACGTGCCACAGCCACCTTATAATTGGAAGTTGTGTAAAGATAGATATGTCCGTCTTCGTCTTCCCACATAGTGTCGCCATAACCTAAAGTGTGGTCGTTAAAATCATCATTACGACTGATAAGTTTCATATAAGTAGCATCACCCGGCTTTCCTTCCAAGCTATAAGTAGCCAAGCAAGTACCAAAGCGACGCATCAAGTTGTTCGGATCGGTATTATCAACGGCTCCCCACAACATTTGCATCTGATTGTTATATATCGTAGCATCTCCTGCCCAATAAAGATAATCCTGATCGATTTCTCCAGCTTGTATTTTTTCATCCGAAAGTGTAGCTTTCGGATGACGAATGTGAGTACGTACCTGATAGTATCTATCCGCATTAGGATCGTTGGTTTGTACGTAATCAGCTAACCAAACAAGATTTTCATCCTTCTCACCAGGTGTTTGTACCATAATACTGTTACGCGGGAAACTACAATTACCTCGTGAACGATTTTCATTGATTACGCCATAGAAGCTATCATTGAACGACCAAAATATATTCCCGTCAGGCAAACCAGTGGTGAACACACCGTCTCCTCCATTCCAGCCCAACGACCGAGTGAAAAGGGCATTGTATTTCAAGTCTTTGTAGACGAACACTTTCCAATATTGTCCTGATCGATTTGGCATTAGTTCGAGATTCCATTCGGAATCAATTTGAGGCATCTTCACTTCTGAATTGCCGTAATAAGGTTCTTGCTGGTCACCACATGCTCCTCCAGCGAGGAGTGCGATACTTAGGATAAGATGAATTGGTTTCATGTTTAATAAGATATTTAAGATTATTTAATTTGTTTCTGCACCTGTAAGGCCGATAATACAAGCCATAAAGGTTGACAAAAAGATGCGTCTCATAATGTTATACTATTAGAGTTTAGGATAAAGACGATTCAGGAATGAAAAACCACTAATTCGGATAATTCTTTCTTTAGATGTATTTGATTTACTATCATTGCTCGAATAATACAATGACCTTTTCACTGAATAATAATACGTGAAAAAAAAGTATTGTGTTTAGTGGTGTATATCTTGTCAATCGTCTTAATACAAATTCAAGTCGTGAATTAGTCTCGGCTTATTGGCTTTAAATTGTTTAATTTTAATTTTATAAGTTTTACTATGAAATTGTACATGAAATCATTAATGCTACTCCTATTTTTAGGAACAGTTGCGTCCTGTAATGACAGTTTCCTCGATCAAACCCAAACTTCGGATTTAAATCGTGAGACCGTTTTTGCAGATAGTACGTATACCGCCAACTTCCTGACCGGAATTTATACCGACATCGGGTTTGATATCAACTACAACCGATGGACATACCTTTTGGCTAATGGTGGTGGGCTGCAAAGCGCTTGTGACGAAGCTGAATTTTATCCTTCGTCAACCATCTGGACAAACATGATGTTTGCTACCGGTACGGTTAATCCGGTTACGGTGAGTGATGACGCATGGTCGAAATGCTACACCAACATTCGTCGGTGCAACGTATTCCTCGCCAATATCGACCGATCACCGATGGTACAGAGCCAGAAAGCTCAATACATATCCGAAGCACTTTTCTTGCGTGCCTGGTACTACTTCATTCTGATGAAACACTACGGCGGTGTACCAATTATTGGTAATAATGTATATGATGCTACTTCGACAATGAAAACCTCGCGTAATACATGGGCAGAATGTGTAGAGTATGTGACCCATCAATGTGACTCTATCGTCCAACTCAATGTACTTCCCGTGAGACGAACTGGTCAAGAAAACGGTCGTGCCTCATCGGCAGCGGCATTGGGTCTTAAAGCCCGTGTCTGCCTCTATGCAGCCAGTCCATTATTCAATGGAAGTGATTTCGCTCCTACCGATACCAAAGAATTAGTAGGCTATCCCTCTTATGATAAAGAACGTTGGAAAACGGCAATGGATGCTGCCCGCGCAGTAATCAACCTAGGAACCTATAATCTCTTTATTAGAAGTAAAGATTTGAACGGCAAAGCCGAACCTGGTTTCGGATTCTACGTCGTATTCCAAGCCGGTGATACACGAAATGCCAATTTGACCGATGATGATGGTAAAAACAATAACGGAGCCTTTGCCGGCAATATCCTCGACCGTAAGTATCAACGTGAGTCTGGACATGAAGCTGCTTACTATCCCCCTAGTGGCAGTCACTCCGGAACACGCCACGGCGGGTACATATACAAAGAACTGGCAGATGCCTTCCCTATGATTGACGGTAAACCGATTAACAATAGCCAATACACATTCGATCCTTTGAATCCCGCCAAAAATCGCGACCCACGTTTCAACAACACTGTGATTTATGACGGTGCATTAGTTCCTGCCGACGATACTTACAGTGCTACCACAGTTGTTAACACATGGATTGGCGTAG
>OGPZ01002216.1_pt1 | contig 12205 bp, 10 predicted proteins | sample 1553111 | NCBI WGS metagenome assembly OGPZ01 (sample SAMEA2579968, study PRJEB22360) | human gut metagenome
CAGCCTGATGGGAGTTGGACAAAATGGGGGGGGGAGGACCCGCCGTACTGCGCGCCGTAATAGATGCCTGCGAGCATGATGAGCGCAGTGGACGGGTCAAGCGCATACGTGATGGGAAGGAGCATCGCCACGGTGGCCACAGGTCCCATGCCTGGCAGTACTCCGACAAGCGTACCCAAAGTCACGCCGACGAAGCAGTAAAGCAGGTTCGTCCAGGTGACGGCGTTCTCAAAGCCGATAAGGAGGTGGTTCAGAAGATCCATGTCTAAGTGCCTCCTCTCAGAAGAACGTCGGCCACATCGGCACGATCAGTCCAAGTCCGCCCACGAAAAGCAGCGCTGAAAGCGTCGTAAGAATTACCGCGGAAATAACAGCGTCTCGAAGGCGAAAGAGCGGGTGTGCACAGGAGGCGGCAATCACCATCAAGCTGATGGAGAGCACGAAGCCAAGTGTCAGGAGTGTTGCGGCATAGAGCGCAACACTTCCGAGAATGAGCAGGCCTGAGAACGGTCTGCCGAGCTCAATTCGGCCTTCTGAGGGCAACGCCGGCGTGAGGAGAAGCGATTTAACCGCGATGGCCAGTCCGGTGAGGATGATGCCAGTCGAAATGATGAGCGGGAAGTAGCCCGGGCCCATGCGTGAGAGGTTGCCGATTTCATTTTCGCCGAGTGTTGTCGCGCCGAACAAGCCGATCGCGATGTAAAAAAGTCCTGCGGCGAAGTCTTTTTGATTTTTAATCATTGCGGTTGCAACCATTTCTTCGTGCTGAGCAGCAGACCGCATTGCAGGGGCGCGGATACGTGAACAGCAGGTCGATACGGTTGGGGTGTGGTTGTTTCCGCGCGCATTATAAAAATGCTGGCCTAAGCAGGGAGTCGTTTGGGCTGCTTAGGGTGAAGCCAGAAGCGGAATTAACAAAAAAGCCAAAGGAGCCGGTTGATGGGTCAACAGGCTCCTTCTTCGGGAAGATTTTCAGAACGGCGAGGAGATCATCGTTCTGTACACCGTATTGGAGTACATCAGTCGACGCGAGCGCCGGAAATCTTCACGAGCATCTTGTACTTTTCGGCCTCACGCTCAACCATGGCGGAAAATTCGGCCGGCGTGTTAGGCGCAGGCAGTGCGCCAAAGCTTTGGAATTTCTTTACGGTTGCCGGGTCACGCAGAACCGGAACGATGGCTGCGTTGAGCTCATCGACGATGTCATCGGGCGTTGAACCCGGCACCATCAGGCCGAACCACGTATAAATGTCGAAGTCGGGAACACCGGCTTCCTTCATTGTGGGGACATCGGCAAGCAGCGGCGTGCGTTCATCCGTAGTGACGGCAAGCGCGATGAGCTTACCGGCATGAATGTTCGCGGCGGCGCTCGCCAGATTGTCGAAGATGAGGTCGGTCTGTCCCGAAATGACCGAAAGGAGCGCCGGCGATGCGCCCGCAAACGGAATGTGAACGATATCGATGCCCGCCTTGTTTTTCAGTAGCTCACCGGCCATGTGCCCGGCAGAACCATTGCCGCCGGAGGCATAGTTGAGTTTTCCTGGGTGAGCTTTGGCGTAGGCAATCAGGTCAGCCACCGATTTGACGCCGGTCTTTTCAGAGAATGCGGGCGTAATAACGAGAACGTTGGCCGCCGTAGCGACGAGCGTTACGGGCTTGAAGTCGCCCTTCGGATCGTAGGGCAGCTTCTTATAAAGCGAAGGATTGATGGCAAGCGTCGCCACCGCGCCCATCACAAGCGTGTGGCCGTCACCCTTGGCGTGACTCACGTAGCTCATGCCGACATTGCCGCCGGCACCAGGGCGGTTTTCCACGACAACCGTGCCAAGTACAGGCGAAACCGCATCAGCAATAGCGCGGGCAGAAACGTCGAGCGGGCCTCCCGGCGGATACGGCACAACGATGCGGATGGGATTGCCGCCTTCGCCTTTGAGCGCCGCTTGGGCGGTCAGCGGAAAGGATGCGGCAGTTGCGAGTGCCACCGCTCCGATGGCGCCCAACATAGTACGACGCTGCATGATGAATCCTTTTTTGCAAAAAAGCTCTTCCTTATCTTGAAGAACTTTGATTTTTCAAAAGATGACGCCGTCATTCTACGAGTAGACGGCGCCCTTAATTATTAGAGCATGCTCGCGATCGGTGCGTTGTGCCCGTCGAAGGAGCGTTGCGAAGCCTCATGCAGGCTAGGACAGTCCTCTTAAGAAAATGTCGCAGTTCTCTGAACGCGTTGGATTGAGTGCTGACGACAGACGCATTTCTTCGGATGCTTTCCTTCGGATGCTTTCCTCAAATAGATCGCCCAATACCGAGCGGAATCATTGATGACTGGATTATGTGAAAACGATTCTCATTTCGTACCTCATTTTAAGTATCGCTATTTAATACAAGAATAAGCAGTGGAATTACGAATTTAGATATCAATTCGTCACGATTAGAGTGGATTTCACAAGCCGGAAGTTGTGCATGAAAACACAATATTTTGTGGTATATGAGTTTACATTTCACAAAATAAAGACAATTGATGCTGATAGAGGTCTATCCGACAAGCAGAGCTGCTGAGCTTGATAACATAAGGATGGTCTTAATATGACAAATATTTCTCGTCGTCATTTATTCAAGACGGCAACAGCGGCTGGGCTGGCTGTCGGTATCCCGTCCACTCAAAAGGCGCAGGCATCTGATATCCGTAAGATTCCGAGAGAATTCACGGCAGGCCTCCAGAGCAAGATGGTGTATGAACCGGTGCCGGCAGCCGGTATTGATCTGAATACAACGGGCACCTTTGAGCAGGCCGCGTCCATTTTGAATGAAGGCGAGAGCATCAATGCATCGCACTGGGGCATCATGCGTACGGTCGTTCAAGGCGGCCGCATTACTCGTGTCAAACCTTTTAAGTTTGACTATGCGCCGAGCTTTGTTTTGGAGGGCCTTGCCGAACTGCCTTATTCAGAGGCTCGCATTCACTATCCGATGGTTCGAGAAAGCTACCTAAAAGATGGTCCGGCTTCTCGCGAACGCCGCGGCGAAGACCGCTTTGTGCGTGTTTCTTGGGAGACGGCTCTCGATCTCGCCGCTAAGGAAATTCAACGTGTGTATGACACCTATGGGCCGTCGGGCGTCTATGGGAGCTCTTACGGCTGGAAGTCCACTGGCAAGCTCAATCAAGCCACGGTTATCGTCAATCGTTTGCTCAATCTGATGGGCGGATTCTCACGCAGACGCAATTCATACAGTCAGGCAGCCCATGCTTCGATCATGCCGTATGTTGTCGGCACCTCCAATCCGCGCATGACGACTTACGAAGTGATTTTGAAGCACACGGAACGTATCGTCTTTTGGGCCTGCAATCCGCTCGTGACAGCAGACGTCAATGCGGCTACGCCTTTGCACAACCATGCTGGTTATTTCCGCGCTCTTAAAAAGAAGGGCATCAAGACCTATTCCGTTAACCCGTTGGTGACGGATACCGCTGCCTATATGAATTCTGAATGGATCGCGCCTAATCCGGGCACCGACTGTGCCTTGATGGCTGCGATGATGTATGAGCTCGAAGTGACCGGTAAGGCCGATCATGCGTTTCTTGCCAAATACTGCTCCGGCTGGGAGGAGATGAAGAAATACCTCTTGGGTGAAGAGGATGGCGTGAAAAAGACGCCGGAGTGGGCGGCTGAGATCACGGGTGTGCCAGCGCAAAAGATCCGTGCCTTTGCGCAGGACCTGGCCGCACACCGCACAATGATTATGTTTGGCTACGGCATGCAGCGTGCACAGTACGGTGAACAGACTTCTTGGATGGTTGTTACGCTCGCGGCTGTACTGGGTCAAATTGGTCTTCCCGGCGGCGGCTTCGGCACTCGCTATCAGTCGGCAAGCGCGGGTTCGCCGGTCTCTAATGGCCCCATCATGAGCGGTCTTCCAGGTTCGCCCAAGCCAGTGCGCCCGGTTTTGCCGTGGAAATCTACAAAACTGCTTCCTGTTGCCGCTATCACGGAGGTGTTGGAACGTCCCGGGGCGACCGTTGATTTTGACGGTCAGAAATGCACCTATCCGGATATTCATTTGGTGATGTGGGGCGGCGGCAATCCGTTCTGCCATCATCCCGATACCTTCCGCCTTGAAAGGGCGTGGAAGAAGCCCGATACCGTGATCGTCGCAGACTATGTATGGTCTGCGACGGCTCGTCACGCCGATATCGTGCTGCCGGCCTGCACGACCTTTGAGCACAATGACATTACCAACATCGGCGCAGAAACCAATGACGGTCTGGTTGCAATGAAGCAGGTAATCAAGCCGCAATACGAGTCGCGCAGCGATTATTGGATTGGTACGCAGCTCGCTAAGCGTTTGGGTATAGAAGAAGCCTTTACGGAGGGCCGCACCGAAATGCAGTGGATCGAAAAGTTCTACAACGATTGCCGCAACAACGGTGCTCGAAAAGGCATTGTCATGCCGGAATTCAAAGATTTCTGGGAGAAGGGGTATCTCTTTTTCGAGGTGGAAGAAAAGGACCGAGAGTTTGTTTCCTTTAAGACATTCCGAGAAGATCCAAAAGCCAACTCCCTAGGTACAGAGTCGGGGCTCATCCAGATTTATTCACCCAAGCTCGCGAGCTACGGCTATGACGACTGTAAAGGCCATCCCAGCTACTTTGAACCGATTGAAGGTACCGCTAAAGCAACGAAGGAGTATCCGTTGGCTTTTGTGAGTCCGAAGTCACGCTATCGGATGCACAGCCAGCTCGACAACGTCAACACAGCCAGACGCGGGTCAGTTGAAGAACGAGAACCCGTTTGGATGAACCCTGCGGATGCTCAAGTGCGCGGCTTGAAAAATGGCGACGTCGTACTTGTGAGATGCCGTCGCGGAGCATGCCTCTGCGGACTGCAGGTTAGTGACCGCATCAAGCCGGGCGTGGTTTCTATTCAGCACGGCGCTTGGTTTGAACCGGAAAACACGCCGGCAGGCCGCATCGATGTTCACGGCAATGCCAATACGATTGCCATTGACGTTATTACCTCCAAAATTGCCCGAGGCAATGTTTCTTCAACCGGCAATGTGGAAGTTTCACTCTGGAAGGATGAGGTGCCGCCCGTTCGTATTTTCAATCAGCCGCGCAGGGTGAATGCAGTCAAATAATCCAAACGCTTGGGGGACTAGCTTGAAAGGATTTCTAGTCCCTCAGTCTGCTTTGGCAGACGGTCATTTCGGCGAGTTGTGCGGTTTTTTCTTAGTGTGGAGCGTTTCCGTCAGAAGGTTTGCCTGCACCCAGCCATTTGGCAGCCAGCGTCTGAAGAACACCAGCGCGCTCCAGGCGACCCCAGGCAGAAAAGAGGATCGGGGCAAGCGGTTCGGAAGCGGCGGCCGTATGTTCTCGGCCGGGAAGTACCGGTCGGCGGGCGCCGCGGCGAACGAGCATCGTCTTCCACGCCGTGGGCGTCAGGTGGCGTCCATTCATGGCAAGCGTGAGGCGCACATCGCGGGAGGCGTACCAATGCGCCTCAAAGGAGTCCGTGATCATGACGTCACCCACTTCATTGGCAATGCGGGCAGGAATGGTGGCGTTGTCTGCCACGGTGGCTACCTGTGCCCGGGTCAGATTGGCGTCCACCCAGCGTTCATTGGTTCCGCCGGGGTTCTTGATGACGCGTACATCGGGCTGATTCAGGTCTTCGGGTGTTTGAAAGCGTTCGATTGAGTCTCGGCGAATAAGCGCAACTTTGGCAAAGGGCGCATAGCGCGGTAGCGCATCGGTTAAGCGCGCGCGTTCAGGAACCCACGATACGCCGCCCGCTGCGATATCAAAACGGCCTTCGGCGAGATCCGTCATAAACGTGGGCCAAGTTGTCAGAACGAAAAGCGGTGCCAAACCGGCTTCGCGGCAGAGCTCAGCCGCCAGATCCACATCATGCCCGGCAAATCCCAGCGGAGAATCCTCATTGATGATGCCGAAAGGAAGATAGTCTCCGGGAATGCCGATGCGGAGTTTGGGCTTAGCGTTCATGATGTCTTGTTTTTTATGGGGATCGGCTAGTTGCTCACTGAGGTCACTTAGAGTGAGAGGTCCAACATAACCGGCGCATGATCTGAAGGCTGAGGATTGCCGCGAGGGCCGTCGTCAATGGATGCGCTTTCAACAGCCCCTTTGAGTGCTTCGGAAACAAGCAGCAGATCAATGCGCAGGCCGTGATTGCGTTCGAAACCGCTCTGACGATAGTCCCACCAAGAAAAGCGCTCTGCGGGCTGCGTAAAGAGTCTGAAGCTGTCGTAAAGGCCGAGTGCAAAGAGGCGCTCGAGTGCCTTTCGCTCCGGCTCTGAGCAGAGAATCTTTCCGCGCCAAGCTTCCGGATTCCAAACGTCGGCGTCGGCGGGCGCAATGTTAAAGTCGCCGCCGAGCACCAGTCTGGGGGTATCGGCAAGATAAGTTTTGAGCGTACGTTCAAGCACGGCAATCCAGTCGAGCTTATAGAGATACTTTGATGAACCTACCGCTTGACCGTTGGGAAAGTAGCCCCCGCAAAAACGAATCGGCGGCTGTTCGGGAGCCGCTAGGGGTGAAAGGAGTGCCGAAATAAAACGTTTTTGCGGATCGGGCCAGCCAGGGAGACCAAGCACAACATCCGAAGTCTTAACTGTTGTTTGGCGAGAACAGAGTGCAACGCCGTTATATGTTTTCTGACCTAAAAAGAAAACATCGAATCCGGCTTCGGCGAATGCGGTTTGGGGAAAAACGTCGTCAGTCGTTTTTGTTTCCTGCATGACCAATGCATCGATTTTGGCTGATTCTAGCCAGTCGAGCACCTGCGGCAGACGCACTTTAAGGGAGTTGACGTTCCAGGAGGCCAGTCGAAGTCGGGACATGATCAATGAGTCTTGAAATGCGCAGCATGCAGATTGGCGTGCTGTTCTGCGCGAAAGCACGGGTATTCTCTGCGCGCCTGAAAGAATAGGATTGCCTTAAAGCAGTTAGTTTGCCACAGGCGGCTCGGTCCGTCCCGCTAGTCGGCCGGCTGGCAGAGGCGGCCTAAAGCAAACAATGCACAGGATTTAAGGAGAGGATATGACGCAGCCCAAAGTGATGCCGAAATTAAGCGCCGGCGATCCGGCTTCCGTCATCCTGCCTCAGAGCAAGCCGACGACTGGACGTTCAAAGTCATTGAGCCGTCTGCCTTCAAAGCTTCAGCCTGCGGATCAGCGTTCACGTCGACGCTTGGGCGGCGCAGAAGAAAGCAGCGGCGCATCCGTGTGCATCGTTGCGCGCGTGACGCGCGAACAGCGAGAGTTCTTTCGCGCTGTCGGCGGTGCGCGATGGGCTCGCGAAGTGGTCAACGCCTGTATTGCCGAAGCTGAGCGGCGTGGTATTGCAATACCAGCAAAAGATTGACCCTCCATTGTGACGGCTGCGCCAATTGTCTTCGGCCAGCCATCCTATTGAAGATCGCCTAACGGGCGGCGGAAAAAGACTTTTCAAGAGAAGACGTTCTTTTCTTGTTCAAGTTTTTCGCCCGGCACTCGTGCGGTATCTGCACAATAGTCGACGATTAGAAACATAATAAAAACAAAGAGTTAAAGCCTAATTAGCCGTCAGTTCACATAGGGATAATGCCCTAAAGATTCAAGATCGCTTCTCCGTAGAATGAATCCACGTATCCCACGCAGAGCTGCGAAATGTCTGCTGGAAAGGGACAGTCCTTCAAGATGAAATGCTTTGGATGATCCGACCAGCAGTCTTATTTCGCAGTTCTTTGAACCCACTCCCAAGGAGCTTTTCATGCCGATGAATCTTCGCGGCCGCAGCCTTCTTTCCCTCGTTCACCACACGCCTGCTGAAATCGACTATCTCGTCGATCTCGCCATTGACCTTAAAAAGGCCAAGCGCATGGGCAATGAAGTGCAGCGACTCAAAGGCAAAAACATCGCCCTTATTTTTGAAAAGACCTCCACCCGCACACGCAGTGCTTTTGAAGTAGGGGCGCATGACCAAGGCGCCGGCACCACTTTCTTTGAATCCCATTCTTCGCAAATCGGTCACAAGGAAAGCATCAAGGACACGGCTCGTGTGCTCGGGCAAATCTTTGATGCCATTGAGTTCCGCGGCTTCAAGCAGGAAACGGTTGAAGAGCTGGCTGCCTACGCCGGCGTTCCGGTCTACAACGGCCTGACCGATGAATGGCATCCGACTCAGATGCTTTGCGATCTGATGACGATGAAGGAGTCCTGTGGCAAAGCCTGGAAAGACATTTCTTTTGCCTATCTTGGCGATGCCCGCTTCAATACCGGCAATTCGCTGCTGATGATTGGTGCCAAGATGGGTATGGACGTGCGCATCGGCGCACCGAAAGCCTACTGGCCTTCGGCAGAAATCATCGCTCTGGCTGAAGAGCTGGCTGCCGTTTCCGGCGCGCACATTACCATCACAGAGGATCCCAACGAGGCCGTGGCGGGCGTTGACTTCATTCACACCGACATCTGGGTGTCGATGGGTGAGCCGGCAGAGGTATGGGCAGAACGTATTGCGCTTTTGAAGCCCTATCAGGTCAATGCTGCCCTGATGGCTGCGTCAGGGAATCCGCAAGTGAAGTTCATGCATTGTCTGCCGGCCTATCACAATGATGAAACCAAGGTTGGCGCCAATGTGATTGCGGAGCATCCTGAACTTGCCGACGGCGTGGAAGTGACGGAAGAAGTGTTTGAGTCTCCGGCGTCTATCGTCTTTGAGCAGGCTGGCAACCGTATGCATACCATCAAAGCGCTGATGGTTGCGACACTCGCCTAAAAGACTGAGCCGCTCAAACTCAGTTTGGTTAGGGCCGTCTTTCCCAACGCAGGAAGGGCGGCCTTAATGCTTTTGGTTAAAGCAAGAGACGAAAACGGCGCGCAGCCATTCTAAGGCGGGATCATCATCACGCCGTCCGTGCCGCAGAAAGCCCAGCGGATATCCGCAGCCTAAGGACACAAGACTCAGAGCGGTGAGTCCGCCGCGACGACAGAGTTCACGCGCAAGCGGGGAATAGACCACCATGGTGAGGTCACTCTCTGGAAGCAGTTCAGTTGCAGCTTGAACATAAGGACACCAAAGGGCCGTGTGCTGCTCAGGAAGTTTGCCTTTGAAAATCCAATGATCGAGCCCGCCCGGCGCGCGCGTACCGAAGCTGTCGATGGTTGTTTCGATTTTTTCGTAGCGCTTAAGCGCCGACCAGTCTGGCGTGCCGTCTCTATTGACTTCGGCAAGCCATGGGTGGTCGCTTCGCATCAGGATATCGAAGTCGCAGGTGGCTAAAAACTGAGCTTTGATGTCCGGAGATACGTTGTCCGTCATGGGAAAGATCATCGCATCGAGCTCGCCGGTTTTCAGCGCTTCATGGCCCGCATCACTCACTGCTTCAATAACAATGCTCACGCCTGGTGCAAGCCGCCGTACTTCGCGAAAGACATCTGCAAAGTGCGCGAGAAAGAGCTGTTCGTGGAGCATCACACGGAATATCCGTTTGATGTGTGATGGGCGAAAGACCTGCGGTTCGTGAGTCAAAGCATCCATTTCCGCAAGAATGCGTTCAACGCGGGGGAAGAGCCGTCGGCAGGCATGAGTAGGCGTCATGGCCGAAGCGCTTCGAATGAAAAGTTCATCCTCCACAGCCGCACGCAGACGCGCCAGCATGCGGCTGGCCGTGGGCGTACTGACATTCAGGCGAACGGCTGAATCTTTGAGTGAATGCGTTTTGTAGAGAAGAACCAGAAGCCGGAGTTCTTCAATGGCGAGTTTGTCGATGTGCATGAGAAAGCGCTGTTCGTGCGGCGGATGGAATGCTACGGATCGTAGGGCGAGATACGGGGGAGATCAAGACGCCGTGATGCAAGAAAAACGATCGGCCCGACGCGAAAGATGAAACGGGCGTTGAGGAAAGCCGCAATGCGGCGGTCAAGCCTTGAAAAATAGAATTTTTCCTCAGCAACTAATCCAAACCACTGCTATCAAGGAGAGATCCAATGTCTAAGCAGAAAGCTCATCAGAAGCTCAATCAGCTGACCGCCGTATTGATGATGGCTGCGGCAGCTATCTCGCCCGTGGGCAGCTGCGCTAGCTGCTCCAGCCGTTCAGGCAGGTGCTGGTCCTTCGGGGCCGGGCTATACGTATGAAGTGCCTGGTCAGCTCGGTGCTGTCGCCGTGAACCCTTATAAAATCGCGCCGCTCACTGCGGTCATCTACAACGGCGGTTATGTGCTGAAGAACGTTTCAGTGCGCATCGTCCCGAAACAAAACGGACAGGAAATCGCCTACAAAGTGGGCGACAACCAGGCGAAGACCTATGGCGGCATTCCGGTTTTTGGGCTTTATGCGGACTGGCGTAATACCGTGGAAGTGGAGTATGACCGCTGGCAAGGCGATCAGATGAAGCACATTAAGGAAACGTACCGAATCTGGACAGCGCCTGCTTATGTTGAAACAGACGGCTACGGTGCCCGCGATACGGGTTTCTTTAATCCGGAAGTGAAGAAGGTTGATCCGGAATTTAAGGATCGCCTCTATTTCGTCAACAACCTCGGGCAGCTTGACGCACGCAGTACCAAGACCGTTTGGAATAACCCTGTGGGCGGCGCGCTGCAGTGGAACTATTCGCCGCAGAACACGATCATTGATACGACGGGCGAAATTCGCTGGTACATGCTGCCCGAAACCATTTATTCCTTTGACAATATTTGGTACGGCGGCACGATGATGGGCTTCCGTCAGGAAGCTGACGGCGCGATGAGCTGGGGTTACGGTCAGCGCTACGCTAAGTATGACATCATGGGTCGTGAGATCTTTAATCGCCGTCTGCCGACCGGGTATGCCGACTTTTCGCATGCTTCGAAAAAGATTGAATCGAACGGCCACTATCTGCTGCGCGTAGCTTCCGACGGATACAAACGCCCGGACAACAAGATTGTGCGCACCGTGCGCGACGTGATTCTTGAGGTGGATGGCGACGGCAATGTGGTTGACGACTTCCGGCTCTTTGAAATTCTCGATCCGTACCGCGACAACGTGCTCAAAGCGATTGACCAGGGTGCGGTGTGCCTGAACATCGACCCGGCCAAGCAGGGCAAGACCCTGACGGCTGAAGAACTTGCCAAGCAGGATCAAAACGATCACTTTGGCGACATCGTCGGCAGCGGTGCCGGACGCAACTGGGCGCACATCAACTCTGTGGACTACGATGAAACCGATGATTCCATCATCATCAGCTCTCGCCATCAGTCAGCGATTATCAAAATCGGCCGCGATAAGAAGGTGAAGTGGATTCTCGGCTCGCACGAAGGTTGGAAGACGCCTTATCAGGATAAGCTCTTGCAGCCGGTCGACAAGAACGGCAAGCCCATCAAGTGTGAAGGCTCCAAGTGTGAAGGCGACTTCGACTGGACTTGGACGCAGCATACGGGCTGGAAGGTGAGAAGCGAGCTGAGCAAGGGAGATGTGATTTATATCTCGGCCTTTGATAATGGCGATGCCCGCGGTATGGAGCAGCCGGCGCTGCCAGAAATGAAGTACTCTCGAGCGGTGGTCTACAAAGTCGACCAGAAGAAGATGACGGTTGAACAAGTGTGGGAATACGGCAAGGAGCGCGGCCACGCTTGGTACAGCCCGGTAACGTCATTGACGGAGTACTACGGCGACAAGGATTCCATCATGGTCTACTCGGCGACGGCTGGTGCGGAATTCGATTGGAAGACCTTCTCCTATACGAAATTCCCGTCGCCCGTGATTGATGAATTCAAGTGGCTTGCCAAAGAGCCTTCGGTTGAAATCATTCTTCACGGTGCAGAAGGCTATCAGGCGTTCCCGTTTGACGTGAAGAAAGCCTTCCATCCATAAACGGTATGAAATGACGGTTTTCAGTTGCGCTGATCATGCGCTCTGAATACCGCTTCAGCTCAATAAAAGCCGCCGGCCTTTTAGAGTGTCCGGCGGCTTTTGGCTGTCTGCAATGCGGATTCATTCCGTGATCGAACTAGGCAGGGCGGCAGGGCCGATGCCGCTGCAGCGAGATGCCTCGCCCAATTCCTAATGGAATTGGGCGGGAGTGAGGCATGCTTAATGCTTTTGAGACTCGATGATGCCCGAGAGACGAAGCAAGGGGTCGAGTTCAGGCTTGCGGCCGCGGAAGGCAACGAAATTGTCGATCGGGTCACGGCCCCCGCCGCCCCCGCGGAATTTCTGCTCGGCCTT
>OGPZ01002221.1_pt1 | contig 12195 bp, 10 predicted proteins | sample 1553111 | NCBI WGS metagenome assembly OGPZ01 (sample SAMEA2579968, study PRJEB22360) | human gut metagenome
TGCAGGTGGACGACACCTCCGCCGATGACATCATGGCCCAGCTGCTGGTTTTGGAAAGCCAGGATCCGAACCGTGACGTGATGATGTACATCAATTCGCCGGGCGGTTCCATGACGGCCATGACCGCCATCTACGACACCATGCAGTACATCAAGCCGGACGTGCAGACCGTATGCCTCGGCCAGGCCGCCTCGGCCGCGGCCATCCTGCTGGCCGCCGGCGCCAAAGGCAAACGTCTGATGCTGCCGAACGCCCGCGTGCTCATCCACCAGCCGGCCATCGACCAGGGCTTCGGCAAGGCCACGGAGATTGAAATCCAGGCCAAGGAGATGCTGCGTATGCGTGAATGGCTGGAGAACACGCTGGCCAAGCATACCGGTCGTGACATCGAGAAGATCCGCAAGGACATCGAAGTGGACACGTTCCTGACGGCCCAGGAGGCCAAGGAATACGGCATCGTTGACGAGGTGCTGGAACATCGCAGCTGAGCCTGCGGTGGAATGATATCTTCACAAATGCAATACCCCTGCCGGGTCGCGGCAGGGGTATTGTGTTTTCTAAACGGCAGATATGTGAAACGAAGAGGTTGCGAATGGGACGCGTGGTCAGCTACAACGATGCGGTGCCGAGATGCACGTTCTGCGGCAAGTCCGAGAACCAGGTGCGTAAACTGGTCACCGGTTCGGGCGCGGCCATCTGCGACGAATGCATCGAATTGTGCGTGGACATCATTTCCGAGGAACGGGACAAGGACGCCCAGCTCAATATCCTGCAACTGCCCAAGCCGGCACAGATCAGCGCCTACCTCGACAGTCACGTCATAGGCCAGGAGTCCGCCAAAAAGACACTTTCAGTGGCGGTGTACAACCATTACAAGCGCGTCAACATGGAAATGCGCGAGTCGTCGCGAATCGGCAAGGAACGGATGCATGGACATGACGATTCGTTCGAGGGCGTGCAAGTGGCGAAATCGAACATCCTGCTACTCGGGCCGACCGGCGTGGGCAAAACATATCTCGCGCAGACGCTGGCCCATGTGATGAACGTGCCGTTCGTCATAGCGGACGCCACCACGCTCACCGAGGCAGGATATGTGGGCGATGACGTCGAAACCGTGCTGCAGCGCCTCATCCAGGCTGCTGACGGGGATGTGGCGCGTGCGCAGCAGGGCATCGTATATATCGACGAAATCGACAAGATCGCCCGTAAAAGCGGCGAAAACACCTCCATCACGCGTGACGTGTCCGGCGAGGGCGTGCAGCAGGCGCTGCTCAAGATCCTTGAAGGCACCGTCGCCTCCGTGCCGGTGGAAGGGACCCGCAAGCATCGTGAAATGGAAACCGTGCAGATCGACACCCGCGACATACTGTTCATCTGCGGTGGCGCGTTCGTGGGACTCGCCGACATCGTGGCGCAACGGTTGGGCGTCAGGGAAAGCGGTTTCGGTGCGGCCTGGCATGACCATGAGGTTCCCAAGCGTGAGCTGCTTGCGCAGGTCTCCTCCGATGATCTGGCTGATTTCGGATTATTGCCGGAGTTCATCGGACGTCTGCCGGTAGTCAGCGTGCTTGAGGAACTTACCGAAGACGATTTGGCCCGAATCCTCGTCGAACCGGAAAACGCGCTGGTCAAGCAGTACCAGAAGCTATTCGCCGTCGATGGGGTGACGTTGACCTTTACCGAAGGGGCGATACGGCAGATTGCGGCGACGTCGATTCGGCGGGGTACGGGCGCACGTGGATTGCGTTCGATTATTGAGAAGACGCTGGAGGACACCATGTTCCGTCTTCCCAGCATGGAAGGCGTCGAAGAGGTGGTCGTCGACGAAGCCGCCGTCACCGGATCGGGCACTCCGAAACTATTCAAGGTGTCGACGCAGAAAATTCCTCGTCTACGTGAGGCGTAAGGCCGAAAACTCCTGCGACACGCCGAGATTTTGCCTGGAGTTCATTTGGGTGTATCTTATTCGAGTTGCCGAAAACAAGACAACGTTGCGCGAGTAGCCCAGCGGATTAGAGCAGCTGACTACGGATCAGCAGGTCGCAGGTTCGAATCCTGTCTCGCGCACATGAACCTCCTTCGCGAATGCGGAGGAGGCTTTCTTTATTTTCCATGGATTTTTGTGAAGCCTGCAATTGATTGCGCGCACAGCGGAGCGCAATATGCGGCAGGGATGAACGCCAAGACCCTCCGATACACTTGATACTACGTTTACGGATACTGCGGTCGAACGGGGACCGCAAGACAAGGAGCATGATGGCCACATCGAAGAGGGGAACCTGGGCAACAATCCGACGCATAGCCGCGTCCGACCGCATATCCGGTCTGATTATGCTCGGTTTCGCTCTTGCCGGCCTATTGCTCGCCAATCTGCCGTTCACCGCGCATGCGTTCGAACAGCTTGAGAACTTCCGTATAGCCATTCCACACACCAATATCGACATGGGATTGGGCCATTGGGTGCAGGATGGCCTGCTGACGGTGTTCTTCCTGACCGTAGGCCTGGAATTGAAGCAGGAACTCACCACGGGATCACTGTCCAATCCCAAAGCCGCGGCCGTGCCGATGCTGTGCGCGGTTGGCGGTATGCTTGCTCCGCCGGTACTGTTCATCGGCGTGATCTCATTGTTTGCGGCGGCAGGATCAGGGCAACTCGTCATCGCTTCAGGAACGTCGTTCTCCTTCGCACAGATGTCCAATGGCTGGGCGGTGCCCACAGCCACGGATATCGCGTTCTCATTGGCCGTATTGGCCCTGTTCGCCAAAGCGTTGCCGGGATCCATCCGCGCTTTTCTGATGACATTGGCCACAGTGGACGACCTGCTGGCCATCATCCTGATCGCGGTGTTCTTCTCATCGGTGAACGCATGGTACTGGTTCCTTGGCATAGCCGTATGCGCGGTCGTCTGGTACTTTCTGGTCCGCATGCGCAAGGTACCGTGGTTGGCCGTGGCCATCGTGGGCGTGCTGGCATGGGTCATGATGTTCGAAGCCGGCGTGCACCCCACTTTGGCCGGCGTGCTCGTGGGACTGCTCACGCCGGCCCATGAGCGTTTCGGTGAGAAGATGCCGCGTGCGGAACGTTACGCCGACAAGCTGCAGCCGTTCTCCGCACTGCTGGCGTTGCCGATCTTCGCACTGTTCGCCACTGGTGTGCACTTCGAGTCGTTGACCTTGGCGCTGTTCGTCTCGCCGGTGGTCGTTGCCGTGATGGTGGCGCTCGTGGTCGGCAAACCTCTGGGCATCATGACCACCGCATGGCTGTCCACGCACGTGGGCGGTCTGAAGATGGCCAAGGGGCTGCGCGTGCGCGACATGTTCCCCGCCGCCTGCGCCTGCGGCATTGGTTTCACGGTGTCGTTTCTCATCGCGTCGCTGGCATATCAGGATGCCGAACTATCGGCTGAAGCCCGTTTCGGCGTCCTGGTGGGGTCCATGGTCGCAGCCGTGATCTCAGGTATTCTGCTGAGCCATCAATCCAAACGATTCGAACTGGAGGACGGTACGAAGCATAAGCACCATACCGGCGACGAAGATGCCATGAACGAAGTTGAGACGGTGCTGGAAGACGGTACCGTGGTGGTCAGCCAGATAATCGGCACCCACCAGGAACAGTAAAAGGGATTTCCATATGTTGAAAGGGCCACGCATTCCCATGCGTGGCCCTTTCAACATATCGTGCCATTGCGGCACGGCTGATTAATCTGATTGGTCTATTTCTTGACGGCAACCAGCAGACCAGTGCCGGTCGGCGTCAACGCAGTGACGAACCGTTCATCCGACTCCACTGTTTCCAGCAATTCGCGCATCGCGATGGATTTGGCATCACGATTGGCGGGATTCAGCACGCCGCCGGCCGATGTGGCCGAATCAAAGGCAAGTACATCGGTGAAGACAATCGCGGCATGCGGTTTCAGCAGGCGTGGAGCCTGCGCGAAAGCCGCCGCATAATTCTCCGGATCGCCGGCCACGACGATTAAATCATAATTCTCGGCGTTCAGACGGGGCAGAAACACACCTGCGGACGCGTTCACGGCACGCAATGTGGTTTCGGTGTCATCGGACAGACGATTGAACAGTTTGCGAATCAGCGCGATGCCCTGCGTGGACGAATCGACGGCCGTAAGCTGGCCTGCATTGTCAAGACCGTTGATCAGCTGCATCGTCTCCACCACGGAACCGGTGCCGATGGCGATCACCGACGAGGCGTCCAACATTCGCACCAGCATGCGCAGCAATTCGGCCTGCGCCGCGGATCCTTGGGGAATGCCGGCTTCCTCGGCCGCGGTCCTGATCGCATTGAGTTCGGCAGACTGGCGTGAGAACGCATGATCCTCGACGTACTCCCACGATTTCGCGAGATTGGTATATGACGTCCTATCCATTTCAGCGCTCCTTGATTTGGGCGATCAGCTGCCAGATCTCCTCACCGACATCGATGCCACGCGGGCATTCACGCGTGCAGGCGCGCACCGACTGACACGCGGCGATGCCATCGGCGGGATCGATGGCATCCATACGTGCATCCGTCTGACTGTCGCGTGAATCATTGATGAAACGGGAGGCGGCGATAAGAGCCGCAGGGCCGATGAACGCCTCGCCGCCTGCATATACCGGACAGCTTCCCTCACAGGTGCCGCAGGCTATGCAGTTGCTCAGCAGCTCATACTTGGCGAGCTGCTGGGGATTCTGCAGATATTCGAATGCGTTGATCTTGCCGTCCGCGGTGGTGGCGAGTTCGCCACTGGCCTGCAGATACGGCTTGAGTTTCCTGATTTGGTCAAGCATCTGGTCGATATCGGCGATCAGATCACGCTGCACGGGGAAACCGGGCAGCGGTGCGAGCTCGATGACACCCAAATCGTCGGCATCCTGCGTTTGCGCGGGTTGAACGTCTTCGCCCGTATGACGGAAGCCGTCCTCATCCACCTGTGCGTCGGACGGCTGCTTTGCCCAAGCCTTCACCGTGGCGGTGCACAGAAGCGTAGGCGTGCCGTTGATGGACACGGCATCGGAACCGCACATGCCATGACCGCACGAATAACGGAAGGCAAGCGTCGGATCGATGGTGCGCTTGACTTTGAGCAGGCAGTCAAGCACGGTGTCCTCCGGACGCGCCGGCACCACGTAATCCTGCACCCACTGCTTGCCTCGCGGACGCCTGCGCGTGGATCCGGAATCGCCGAAGGGAGAGCTCTTCCTAGCGAACGGCGAGCCGCCTCGTTCACGGCCGCGTTCGGGACGCGGCGTGAACCTGTTCACCCGCAACGTCACCGTTTCCATGCCGTTCTCCATGCCGCTCATATACCTGCCTTTCGATAAAAAACCGTCAACCAGTCTGCCATACGCCGTGCCCAGGGTGTCAGTATTCACGGGCCTTTGGCGGCATGTCCACGATGTGCACCGGCTGCCAAGAGACCTGGCAGGAAACATCCGTCATGGAATGGGCCAGGAAATGCTCGTCGTCACGCTCCGGGAAATCAAGACGCTTCAACGATCCACGGGATTCGTGACGCGCATCGGAGGCGGCGAGCACGGCCTTGCCGAGCTCCAACAGATGGCGCACCTCCCAGATGGCGGTGATTTCCTGATTGAACGTGGGGGAGTCGGAATGCGCATGCAGCGCCTCGGCACGCGGCGTGAGCGTATCGTCCAGCGTAGCCAACGCCTGTTCGATGCTGTTCCGGTCGCAACGCACCGCGACCGCCTGCTCCATGACGGATCCCAAATCGGCCATCAGCTGGTACGGATTGTCCGACGACGCATCGTCGTCATCGGACGGCCGCGTCAACAGTTCCTTGACCTGCGCGGAACGCTTGTCGGCAGCCTGCGACACCGCGTCGATAGATGCTTCGTCGGCAGGCTCGGCCATCGGATCGTTCACTGGATTATCGACGACACGTTCAGCCATCGCCTTGCCCGAACGGGTGCCGAAGAGGCAGGCGTCCAACAGCGAGTTGCCGCCCAGACGATTCGCGCCATGCACCGACACGCAGGAGCATTCGCCAGCGGCGAACAGACCGTCCACGACGGCGCGTTCGCCATCGACCCAACGGTAGACTTCGCCGTCGGTGGTGATGGGGATGCCGCCCATGGTGTAATGCGCGGTGGGTTTGACCGGCACATAGTCGCGGGTCGGATCGAGATCGGCATACTGTTCGATGGTCTCCACCACCTGCGGCAGCACCTCATGCATATGATCCGCATCGATGCCGGTCATATCCAGCCAGACACAATCCTTCGGCCCATCCGGATTCTTCGGATCGGCGATTCCTCGTCCGGCGTCGATTTCAGCCATGATGGAACGGCTCACCACATCACGCGCGGCAAGATCGGCATGCCCCGGCGCGTAATGTTCCATGAACGCCTCGCCATCGGAGTCGCGCAGCACGCCGCCTTCCGCACGTGCCGCCTCAGACAGCAGAATGCCGGTATGGGCGAGACCGGTCGGATGGAACTGCACGAACTCGCTATCCTCAAGCTGAAGGCCGGCGGACAATGTCAACGCCATGCCGTCACCGGTCAGATCCCACGAATTCGACGTGGTATGGAACAGACGGCCGGCACCGCCAGTGGCCATCAGCACATTGCGTGCGTGGATGGCATGCGTCTCGCCCTTGTGCGTGTCGAACGCCACCACGCCCTCGACCTTGCCGTGGTCTTCGGAAACCACCAGATCGGTCACATACCATTCCTCGGCGAACTCAACCCCCTCGGCCACGCACTGCTGCCACAGCGAGAACAGAATCTGATGCCCGATGCGGTCGGCCGCATAAGCGGCGCGGCGGACCGGTTCCTTACCGAAATCCTTGGTATGGCCTCCGAAACGGCGCTGCGCGATATGGCCGTCATCGGTACGCGAGAACGCGACGCCGGCATGCTCCAGCGCGATCACAGTGGCAGGAGCCTGTTCGGCAAGCAGCTTCGCCGCATCCTGGTCGACAAGCCAGTCGCCGCCTTTGACTGTGTCATAGTAATGCCAATGCCAATCGTCTTTCTCCACGTTGCCAAGGCTGGCCGCAATGCCGCCTTCCGCGGAGCCGGTGTGCGAACGCAGCGGCTGCAGTTTGGATATCACCAGGACGTTCGGTTCGATGCCGTCCGCCCTCATCTGGCGCATCCGCTCGCTACGGAGCATTCCCAACGCTGCGGACAGGCCGGCCGCGCCTGCGCCGACGATCACTGCATCATACATATCTTCAACATGCTTCGGACTCATACCACCGATTCTCGCACAAGGTGTGACCTCGCACGTTCGACGCGGCTGAGGTGGAGGTGCCGGGCCTGCTATCGCTGCTCGGCGATGATCCATCCGGACCGCATGCTGATGCGGCCTTCAAGCTCCAAGGAGCCCAGTTCGCGCATGATTCGCGAGACGGGATATTCTCCCGGATGCGTCTTGTCCATTAGATCGAGCAGATCGTCGGCGGAGACGTGGCCGTTTGCTTCGGCGCAAGTTTTAATGGCGGCGAGTATGGCATCGTTGGATTCATCTGTCGATTCCTGCGGATGTTCGGTGTCATCCGGCAGGTCGACATGTTGCGGGCGATGCGCGCTATGGCATAGTTCGTCGATCTCCGCCAGTGAGCAGACGATGGTGGCTCTGCCGTCTTGGATAAGGCGATTGCAGCCGGTGTTATGCGGCATGGTGATGTCTCCCGGCACGGCGAACAGATTGCGGTTGAGTTCGTTCGCCCAGCCTGCGGTGTTGAGCGCGCCGGAACGCGCACGTGCCTGCGCCACGATCAGAGTGGATGACAATGCCGCGATCAGACGGTTGCGCAGCAGGAACCGTCTTGCCTCCGGCACGGTTCCGGGGCACAGTTCGGAAATCAAAGCGCCCGAATGGCTTTCGATCTGCTCGAACAGGTTCTGGTTGCTTTTCGGACCGATATGGTTCAGTCCGCCAGCGAATACGGCGACGGTGCGTCCCGCCAGAGCGGCGCTCATTTCGTCCATGGCTTTGACCGCGCCCCAATGCGCCGCGGCGTCGGTGCCCAGCGCGCCGCCGGATACCACCAGATGTCCGGCACGCGCCATCCGAAGGGCCAATTCGTGGGCGCTTTGATCCTCCCGTAGTCGCTTCCCCCCCGTGAGCCGACGATACCCACCGGCTCGGGGCATGACACCAGCGCCTTCGGATCGCCTTTGCCCCATAGGCAGAGCGGGGAGGCCCAGTCGGTGCGCAGTGAAAGGTCGTTCAGTTGGCTGGGCCAACAGGGGTGATGCGGGGCGATGATCCACTGCGTGCCGTCTGCTGTGAACCAGTCTCGCAATGCGTCCGGATCCTTGCTGGGCAACGATGCCAGACGTTGCTGCCATGACACCAGCGAGCCATGGAACGAAGCCATTCCGCGGGCGTTGATGGTGCGTCCCCAACGAGTGACGCCGTTGATGAACGCCGCATCCAATGACGTGCAGGCCGCGGCCGTCACGTTTTCGTGATTGCCAGGGCCGCTGTCAGCGATCAGCTGTAGCGCGCTTGCCGCGGAGCCGGTGCCTTTGACCAGCGCGTACATCATCGCGTCGGCGCTGTCCAGGCAGAAGGTGAGCACCGCGCGGGCCAGGGTCTCGTCGTCGATCGTCACCATCATGCCAGCCTCGTTCTCATGGATATTCCCTGCATCATTTCCTCAGGTCCTGGGGAAGTCTTTCCCGCCAGATCGGATAATGTCCACGCAAGCCGCATGGCACGGTCGGCGCCACGCAGGCTCAGCCGCTCGCTCGCCAAGGCGCGGTTGACCAATTCGATGGCCTTGGGGGAGGTGTTGGCTCTCAGCCAGGTGCCGGTAGCCTGCGCGTTGCAGCACCAGCCGAATTCGCGGAACCGTTCCTGCGCCATCTGCCGGGCAACGATGACACGCAGACGTATGGCATGGCTCGAATCGCCGGAGGGAGCGTTCCCCGGACTTATCCGCTCCACCGGAGGCACCTCGATCTGGATGTCGATACGGTCGAGGATCGGTCCGGAAAGCCGGCTGAAATACTTGACGCGGTCCTTTTCTCGGCAGGTGCAGCGCTCGCCGTTGCCGTACGCGTAGCCGCACGGGCAGGGATTCGCCGCCATAATCAGTTGGAAGCGAGCCGGATAGTATGTGGTGCCTTTCGCTCTGGAAATCGCGACATATCCGGATTCCAAAGGTTCGCGCAGCGTCTGCAGCGTACGCGCCGAGAATTCCGGAGCCTCGTCCATGAACAGGATGCCGCGATGCGCGCGGGTGATGGCTCCGGGCTGGGCCAATCCTGCGCCTCCACCCACCAGCGCGGCGGTCGACGCGGTATGGTGGGGCGCCTCGAACGGTGGAACGTCGCTGATTCCGTATCCGGGAAGCGTGCCGCATAACGAACGAATCGAGGCCACTTCAAGCTGTTCCGTCTCGTTCAAAGGACTCATGATGCCGGGAATGCGCGAAGCGAGCATGGTCTTGCCTGTGCCGGGCGGACCGGTCATCATCAGATGATGGCCTCCGGCGGCAGCCACCTCCAACGCCCATTTGGCCGCTTGCTGGCCCATCACTTCGCTCATGTCGCCGGGCGGAGGGCACATGCCCGTGGCGCCGACATCGGCGTTCACGGCATGCGTGGCTTCGGGAATCCGGTAGTCCGCATCGCCTCCCATCAGTTCGATGAGCTCTCCGACATGCCTCACGCCGATCGCCTTGACATCCGGAACGAGACGGGCCTCATCAAGGTTGGCGTAAGGCACGATGATTGTTGCGATTCCCTGCTCCCGCGCATGCAGCATGATGGGCAGCAGTCCGTTGATGGGCAATACGGTGCCGTCAAGATTCACCTCGCCAAGCACGATGGTGCCGGCCAGACAGTCATGGGCGATTGCGCCGGCCGCGCTGAGCACGCTGGCCGCGATGGCCAGATCATGCGAAGAGCCTTTCTTCGGCATGGACGCTGGGGAGAGATTGACCGTGACACGGGTTTCCGGCCATTTGAAACCACTTGCCTGGCATGCCGACTTGACCCGTTCGCGCGCCTCGGACAATGAGGTGTCGGGCAGGCCGATGATGGAGAAATAGGGAAGTCCAGGGGATACGAACGCTTGAATCTGGACGATGAAGGCTTTCAAACCGATCAGTCCTACGGAAAGGGCGCTGCCGATGGCCATCAGAACGCTCCCTCGATATGATGCAGCAAAGGTCTGTCTCCCTGCACCACGACGGTGACGACGTCAAAACGCACGCCACTGTTCGGCATGCGGTGCTCCGGCGCCGTCAGCCATTGCACGGCGGCATGGCGCAGATTGATTTGCTTGGAAGCGGTCACCGCCTCCTGAGGGGTGCCGTAGCGCATCGTACGTCTGGTTTTGACCTCGACGAAAACGATCTGGCCCATCGGATTGCGCGACACGACGTCGAGTTCGCCGTATCGGCAATGCCAGTTGCGGTCGAGCGTCCGCCACCCTTGGCTTTCCAACCATGCGGCGGCGTACTGTTCTCCCAGCTCGCCGATCTGTCGGGAACGCAGCGTGCCGTCATGCAGACGCCGCGCTAGGGAATCGAGAATCTGCTCCGGCGGCTGCGTTGGGGCCGGAACATCATGTGATGATGAATGGTTCATGGCCCTAGTCCAACAGACAGAAGCCACGCATGACAAGGCCGATAGGCTAATGTGGATAACTTACGTATCTCGGGCGTGTCGTGGATAGTCGGTGGATGAGTCGACGCTATCCACACCTATCCACAACACGATCCAAGGCCTCTGTGCGAAAAGAGTGACCGATGAACCGTCAACGACGGGTCAAAGCGGTCAATTCGTCGAGATTGAGTTCGAAGCTCACGCCTCGTTCCTCATGATTCGGCTGATACTGGGTGCTTTCCATCGCATGGCGGACGAACTCGCCGGCGATGTTCGCGGCCTCGGCCAGAGGACGGCCAGCCATCACCGCGCCGCACAGCGCCGACGCGAACGCGTCGCCGGTGCCGTGGGTCATGAACGGCAGCTTGGCATGCGCCAGCTCCTGTTTTCCGGCGACGCCCGTCGAAGCTGACGCCACATAGTTGCGAATCATGCCATCCCCTCGATCGATGCCCTTAAGCACCACGTTCTTCGCGCCGGCGGCAAGCAACGCCCCAAGAATCTCATCCACCTGCGCGTCGTCGATATCCTGGCCTGGATAGTCACGGCCCGTCAAAATGGATGCCTCGGTAAGATTCGGCATCAGCGCATCCGCGCCATCCACCAGCGTGCCCATCGCCCGACACAGCTCAGGAGTGTACGTGGCGTAGATTTCTCCGCCGTCGCCCATCACCGGATCCACCAACCGCAAGGCATGCGGATACTCCGCGTATAGGCGTTTGATGATTGCGACCTGGTCCGCGGAACCAAGAAAACCGGAATAGACGCCATCCAAATCGACGTTCTCCTGACGCCATGCGTCCAGATAGCCGTCCAGAATCTCGGTCGTATCGTGGAACGTGAATACCTCGTAGCGCGTGTGCGCGGAAAACAGCGCCGTCGGCACCGGACAAACGTCGCAGCCGGCCGCCGACAGAATCGGAATGGCCGCCGTCAGCGAACACTTGCCATAACCGCACATGTCATGCACCGCGGCGACGCGCGGAATATACCGCGGATCACGGTCGTACAGAATCTCATCGCTCATATCGGAACCTCTCTTGCGATTTGCCTGCCCATGACTTTAGCCGTTCCCCTGACCTGACGCGCATCCGTTCCTCACGGTGGGTCACCGGCATGCGGGACTTCGGCGTGTCGAATGGTTCCGAATGGTTTTTTCAACGGTTGGGGGAGTGGGGAAAGCCAATGATTCCAACGGTTTATAAGGGGATATAGGCAAGTGCGATAACGTTCGGCTTGCGTTGCGCTCGCCGGCCGGTTTATTGTCGCTACCAACACCTGGCCAAGCGCCCTACACGGCAGGGCGGGTGGCCAACCAAGACGAGAACAACGAACCCTTATCCAAGGAGAGCGCATCATGGCAAACAAGAACTATCGTTTCGAAACCCTGCAGCTGCACGTCGGCCAGGAGCAGGCCGACCCGGCCACCGACTCCCGCGCGGTGCCGATCTACCAGACCACCAGCTACGTCTTCCACAACTTCGACCACGCCGAGGCCCGCTTCGGACTGGCGGACCCGGGCAACATCTACGGCCGTCTGACCAACTCCACCCAGGGCGTCTTCGAGGACCGTATCGCCGCACTCGAGGGTGGTGTGGCAGGTCT
>OGPZ01002235.1_pt1 | contig 12125 bp, 7 predicted proteins | sample 1553111 | NCBI WGS metagenome assembly OGPZ01 (sample SAMEA2579968, study PRJEB22360) | human gut metagenome
ACACGTTCGGTGCGTCGGGCGCCTCTGCGCCACGCCAACGGCAAGCCGAAGACCCGTCGTTTCGAAGCGGGCGGCAAGGTGAGCTTCCACCGTCATGACGCCGTCGGCGCGAAGATGACGCGCAAGCGTTTGAAGGCACTGCATTTCGACCACCACATGGTCGAGGACGTCAGCGAGCTGGTCAACCTGCATCTGCGCTTCCACGGCTACGTGGAGGAGCCGTGGACGGATTCCGCGGTCCGCCGCTACGTCAAGGACGCTGGCCCGCTGTACGAGCGTCTGAACCGCCTTACGCGCGCCGACACGACCACACAGAACAAGCGCAAGGCCATGATGTTCTCGACGGCCATGGACGAGATGGAACAGCGTGTACGCGACCTGAAAGAAAAGGAAGACTTCGACGCGATCCGTCCTGACCTCAACGGCGACGAGATCATGCAGCTGCTAAGCATCGAACCAGGCCCGATGGTCGGCAAGGCGTACAAGCACATGCTGGAATACCGCCTCGATAACGGTCCGGTGGAGCGTGACGTGGCCGTTGCCGAGCTGGAACGCTGGTACAAGGAGCAGGGCGAATAGCGATTGACATGCGGTGGTTTCGCCGCATGCATGGAACAGTGTGCTTGGAACAGCTCGAATACGAAAACCCGCGTTCCCGATTGGGGGAGCGCGGGTTTTCATATTGCCTATATCGATTTCGATTGGCGGTCAGCTTTGCGGATTCACCGCATCATGCTCGGGCGCCTTGGGCAGGTCGGTCATCTTGTCCACCGCGACGCAGCCCTGGATGCCGGTGATCGCCTTGCCTGCGGCGGGAACCTTCTTCGTATCCTGCAGATTGTCGAATGTGGCGCCCACGATGACGTCGATCAGCTGGTCCTGACGGTCGTCCATAACCAGCATGGCATCGGTGAAATTGCTTGCCACGGTGTACGCCTGATTCACGCCGTTCTTGCCGAAGACGATCATCGTGCGATCCACCTTCTTGGTGTAGTTGCCCGGCGTCTGGGGGTTGAACTCGCGGTTCTGCAACGCGTCGCTCACCGCCTTGGCGAAGCCGGAGAACTTCGTGCCGTTGAGCACACGCAGCGTGATGTTGCGATTCTCCACATACTTGGCCTTGTTGCCGTCGGCTTCCTTGATGGGGCACGGTGCCTGCTGGCCGTAGTTCGGCTGTACGGCGGCCGACTTGACGTTGCCCAGGCCTCCGACATGGAAAAAGAACAGCAGGGACACCACCATGGCGACCACCATGACGGCTCCGACGATGCTGAACACCGTCTTCTGACGGCGGCGAATGTACTCTTTGCGCGCGGCGCGCTCGTCGTTAGCCTGGGTCATTTACGAATTCCTTTTGAACAAACCAATTGCCATCAACTTTACTGTCATGCGGTGATATGTGTCATGCGGTGATATGCACAATCGGTCGGGCTGGGGCGTTCGTGGCGATGATGCGATCGACGCAACGGCTGTCCTGCCATGCCCGCTGCACGGCGTCCGCCGCATCCTCCGTCGGCACGAACGCGATGACGGATGGCCCGGAACCGGAGACGAACGCCTGGCTGGCTCCCGCACGCAAGGCTTCCTCGATCGCCTGTCCGCTACGCGGATGCAGGGAGACCGCCGCCTTCTGCAGGTGGTTCTCATCGCCATCGCCGGCACCGATCTGATCGAATGTGGCATACACTTCCGGCGTGCGCAGTTCCGCACGGTATGCGCCGACCAGCAGATGGCCGGTAAACCCACGTTCCGTAAGATCGCGTACGATATCGCCATCGTCATCAAGCTGTTCGATGCGTTCGCCGAAACCGGTGCCGCGCGCGTAACCGCCGGTCAGACAGAACGGCATGTCCGCGCCCAGCGTGGCCGCGACTTCCTGCAGGCGTTCGATCGGCCAATCGAGATCCCACAACGTGTTCAATGCCAGAATCGTCGCCGCCGCATCGGCGGAACCGCCGGCCATGCCCGCGCCGACGGGGATGCGCTTGTCGATGTTCAACGCCACGTCCGGCTCATGGCCGCTCGCTTCGGCCATGGCGAACAATGCCAGCACGGCGTGGTTGCGGCGCATATCGCTGCCGGAAGAGGCCAGGTCGCCCAGATACGCGCCCTCGAGATTCAGCGAGAAGCCGCTTCCCGGCGCTTTGCGCGTGGCGGTGACGGTGTCGTATACGCCGACCGCGCAATAGATGGTGTCGAGTTCATGACGGCCGCCCCATTCGGCATGCGACGGGCCCACATGCAGGGTCAGATTCGTTTTCGCCGGGCAGTCCACGCTCACGGCGTTGATGGTGGCCGTTCCGATGGCAGGCGAATCAATGGTGCTCATGACGCGAACACCTCATCCAACGCGCGTGCCAACGCCACGAATTCGTCGATGGTGAGCGTCTCGCCACGACGGGTCGGGTCGATGCCGGCCTTCTCGAACGCTTCGGACGGCACGATTTTCTTCAATGCGGCGTGCAGGGTCTTGCGGCGCTGCCCGAAAGCCGCGTCGATCAAACGGAACACGGTTTCGCGATCCACCACGGAACCGTCCGCATTGTCCGCGGCGGGGGTGTGACCGCCCGGGTAGCGCTTGAACAGCACCAGCGCGGAATCGACGTTCGGGGCCGGCCAGAACACGTTGCGACCGATGACGCCCACGCGTTCCGCGGTGCCGTACCATGCGAGCTTCACGCTCGGCGTGCCGTAGATCTTCGAACCGGGCTTCTCGCTCAAACGGTCCGCCACTTCCTTCTGCACCATCACCAGGAAGGTGCCCAGATTGTCGAAACGTTCCAACAGGGTGAGCAGAATCGGCGTGGCCACGTTGTACGGCAGATTGGCCACCAGCGTGAAGGAATCGTCATCCTTGAAATCGGGCAGATTCTCCGGATTGACGGTAAGTGCGTCGCGGTTGACCACACGGAAGCGGTCCACGGCGTCCGGCATGAATTCGGCGATGGTTTTCGGCAGGCGTTCGGCGACCGGCGGGTCGATTTCCACAGCCGTCATCGTGGCGCCGGTTTCCAGAATCGCCAGCGTCAGCGAACCCAGTCCGGGACCGACTTCCAGCACATGGTCGTCGGCGGTCACGCTGGCCTCGCGCACGATGCGACGCACGGTTCCCGGATCAATCACGAAATTCTGCCCGAATTTCTTCGTCGGGCTGATACCCGCGTCGGCGGCGATGCGTCGGATGTCGGCCGCCCCCAGCAAATGGCCCTGCGTATGCTCGTTCACGTTTTCCGTCATTCCCTCTTCTGTCATTCCCTCATTATCCGTTCATGCCGGTACGAAAATCGTTGGCGATTAGCCGGATCAGTACCATCCGGTCTGTTCGGAGTGCTGCCACGCCGCGGACGGGCTGCCGTACCGCTGTGCGATGTAGCTCAGACCCCAGTCGATCTGCACGGCGGCATCGTCCTTCCAATTCGCGCCGAACGTGGCCATTTTGCTGCCCGGCAACGCTTGTGGAATACCGTATGCGCCCGAATACACGTTTTCCGCGCTCCAGCTCCATCCGGATTCGCGATTCCAGAGTTTGACCAGATCCGTCCAGTTCTGGCCGGTCCAGCCGCGCTGCGCCGCCGCGCCGGAAGCGTAGGCCTGTGCCTGTGCCGCGGAAGGATGGTACAAGCGGCAGCCTGCGGAAGGATTGCTCGGCTGCGGCGTGGGCTGCGGTTTGGGCTGGGGTGCGGGAGTCGGCTGCGGTGCAGGGGTTGGTGTGGGGGTCGGTGCCGGATCGTCCTTCTTGGTGTTGTTGGAATTGTTATTCGAGTTGTTGTTCGAATTGTTCTTATCCGAGGAATCCGACTTGTTCGAATCGGTTTTGTCGGAATCGGACTTGTTCGAATCGGACTTATTGTCGTTTTTATTCGAGTCGTTCTTACCCGAATCGTTCTTGCCGTCGTCCGTCTTGCCGGAATCGCCGTTGCTGTTGCTGTTGCCGCTGTTGTCGGATTTGTCGGATTTGTCGGTATCGTCCGTAGTTTTTTCCGGTCCGACCGCAATGACTTTGTCGATGGCGATTTTCGTGGTCTTCTCTCCGGTCAGCGTCTCGCTTTCCTTCACGCCATCCACGTAGGTGACGGCGTACGTCTGCTGGATTTCGCCGTTTTCGCCTTCCTGCCGTACCGTGACTTCGCCCGGCTGCAGGTTCGGGTCGATGATGGTCTGCGTGCCGAACGGCACTTCCTTCGTGCGGGTCTCCTCACCATGCGTCACGCGGCGGACGCGCAGAATGGTCGTCTTGCCGTCCTTTTCGACACTGACGCGATCCTCCTTGCCCAACGTGATGCCTTTGGCGTCAAGAATGGAGGCAGCGGGCAGCTTGCCGTTCGGCGCCACCGAGCTTTTCCCGTCCGCGATGACGGTGACGGGCCCCTTCTGGTTGATGATGAGACCGCCGGTGAGCTTGTTGTAGACGTTGCTGATATTGACGGTGATTTTCGCCGCTTCGGTTTCGTTTTGGTTGAAGAAGTCCAGCAACTGCTCGGCGCTGGACGCGACCGTCCAGAACGGCACTTCCTGGCCGTCGATGGTGATGGTGGTCTGGTATGCGCTCTGCACGTTCACCACATCATGGTTCTTCAGCATGCTGGTCGGGCTGGTCGACTCCACCAGGTCGTGCGTTTTGACTTTCACGCCCTGCTCCTGCAGCAGACGGTCCACGCTCATCGCATATGTGGTCACCGTGGTGGTCTCCCCATTGACGGTCAATGCCACGGATTTGCGCGCGCCCACACCAAACGCCAACGCCGAAGTCAAAGTCAATGAGGCCACGCATGCCATGACGCGGACACGACGAAGCGTCACGAATCTCCGAGGGGTCCACCTTCTCGTCATTTATCCTCTTTTCAGCGCTGCCTACAACGCCGTTATTGTAACGGCTCAGCTGGAACGGTCGCCGTGCTTTCCGATGGTTTTATCCATACCGCCACATTTTTGAAAGCAGGTGCGAAAAGCGAAAAATAAAAAGGGGGCAGGAGAGAAGGGGATGTCCTGCCCCCGGTCGGACGAGACAGGTTGGGGGACGTCTCGTCCGCTTTGCCAGAAGTCTCAAGTTGGGGGAAGACTTCTGGAGCACTTACCCATGGTAAGAGGTCCAAGCCCGTCATACGGGTTCGAGCCTCCTGTCGGGATCGAACCGACGACCTGCCGCTTACAAGGCGGCCGCTCTGGCCATCTGAGCTAAGGAGGCATGTCCTCTTTTGCTATGAAAACAACAGAGGAACGATGAATAGCATAACCAGCGCTTCCACCGCCGTCAACTTAGTATTGCGGGTTGAGACGCGCCGGCTGCCCGTAAGGGGTTATTCGCCCGTGGTGACGGAAATCGGCCCCTTCTTGGCTCCGATGGACGGCATCTTGCCGGCAACGCCGACTTCGCTGTCCTTCAGGCCGATTGATTCCAACAGACCGTCCTTAACCGTCGTCTGGGCGGTGGTCAGCTGGTCCATATCCCAATACTTGCCGTTGATGATCACGGTCGGCGTGGTCATGCTGCCCTTGTAGCTGCCGGACTGATGCCACAGTTCGGAACGCTTCGGCGTGTAAGTGTCGATCGCATCAAGCCATTCCTGATAATCGCGGCCAAACGCCTTGTCCGCAACATCCTTGGAAACACCCGCGGCGATCATCTGCTCCTTGATCTTGGCGTCGCTCACCGACTTGTATGCGGAGCCTTCCTCCGGCTGGAAATCCTCGGCGTAGACCTTCTCCAGGAAGGAGATCAGATGGTTCGGGTCGCTGTCATGCTCGGCCAGGTAGATGGCCGCGTTCGCCGCGCGACTGGAATACTCGTCGGTGGACCAACGGTCCATGAACGCCATGAAATGCAGGTCCAGATTGATCTGGCCGGCATCGACCATCTTCTGCAGGTCGGCGTCCAACTGGCGGTGCAGGTTGCCGCAGCCCGGGCACAGGAAATCCATGTAGAGCTCGACGGTCGGCGCGCCCTCCACAGCCTTGCCGTAGCCGTTCTTGGAAATCAGCAGGCCGCCCTTCTTATCGACGAGCTTCGGAGTGTTCTTCACTTTCTGCAACGCCGTGTACGCTTCCTGCACGGTTTCGGTGGAAGCCTTCGTTTCGGCCTTCTTATGCATGTTGTGGTACACGGTGAACGCGCCGATCGCCACCAGAATCACCAGCACCGCCACCACGATGCCGCCGATGATCGTCTGCTGCTTGCGTTCCTTCTCCATCTGCTCGGCGCGCGCCTTCATCGCTGCGGCCTCAGCGGCCCTACGCTCGGCGCGGCTGGTACGCTTCTGCGCATCCTTGCTGTTCTGGGCCATCGATATTCCTTTCGACCTCACGTTGTTATGCTGGGCACCATACTAGCGATGCCTTGCTATCGATTCGCCGGGAATTCCGTATTGCCTTGCGATTGCGTCGGCAGCTCGCTCAAGTGGCGCAGATACGGCTGTTTACGCAGTGCGCCGCCGCCCAATCGCAGTACGATCGTACCAGCGCCCAAACCCCAGCCGATCGCGCAGAACGCAGCCTGCGCCAGCCCGCTTTCGGAAAGCGGACCGCCAAGCAGCGTCGGCATCGGAATCGTCAATCCAAATATCCACGTATCCATCACGGCATACGGAAGCTGCAGCACGACCGTGGTGAGCGACAAACCCAGCGCGGCCACGGCCAACATGATCAGCGTCCGCACGATGGCGACGCCGAAGCCCTTCACGATGTGCCAGGGCAGTCCCGCCAATCGCAGCAGCCAGTCGGAACTTTTCTTCTCGCCGCCACGTTTGCCTTCGCGTTCGAGCTGCGCCTCCGTGTTGAATCCGATGGTGGCCAGCGCACAGGCGAACAGCAACGCGGCTGCCATCGCCGTCCACAGTGAGAACAGTCCGCAGACGGCCACGGGAATCGCCATCAGCGCGCAGGGGAGCATGCCCCGGCCCAACATCGCGCCACGCTTCACATCGGCGGGATTGGGTGCTTCCGCAACGTTCGGCCCATCCATACCGGGTACCGGCGGGAATGACATTGCGGGCGATTGCTGCGCCGCGGCCACCGTGGCCTGCGGTATGACGGACGGTGGCTGCCGCATGGCGATGCGTTGCAACGCGGGTTTGATGGTCGGGTCGACTTGCGTCGGCGCTTCCGCTGGATTCCATGCGTTCTGGGCCGGCAGCATTTGTGTTGACGGCATGGATTGCGGCATTACCTGCGTGCCTGTCGGCATCGCCCGCGTGCCTTGCGATTGCGGCATCGTGCGCGTGCTGTCCACGTTGGGAAGTGCGTCGGAAAGCACACTGGTCTCGGCATCGTCAACAGGTGCGATCACCTGCGTTGCGCTCGCGTCGGATTGGCTGGTCACTTGTTTCCCGATTACTTGAGTTGCGCTCACATCGGGCTGCCCGATCGCCTGCGTTGCTTCGCTGAGCCTTGGCATCGTGCGCGTGCTGATGGCGTTTTCGCCGGTTATGTCGTCCTGCAATCGCCACAACGTGCGCGGATTGTCGGGCGATTCAACAAAAGGGGGCATCGCCTCCGTATCGCCATCCGCTGCGCCACCATTGTCGGCCGCAACCCACGCCTGCGGATTCAACGCATCCACGGCGATCGCCTGCAGCAAATCGTCCGGCGTGCACCGCTTCGTCCGATCCGGATTAAGCGCCGAACGGAACGCGGCCATCGTGCCCGCAGGAAGTCCCGCAAGATTGGCGCTGCCGGCCGCGGCGCGTTCCAACACGGTCATCATCGGCTTCGTGCCGAACACCGGCTCACCCGTAGCGGCGAACGCCAATACGCTCGCCACCGACCACCAATCGGTCATTTCATCCGATTCCGCGCCATCAATGATTTCCGGCGCGATGAACCCCGGCGTGCCCATCACCAGACCGGTACGCGTCACATGGCTTTCGCCTTCGCCCATAGCGATGCCGAAATCCACCAATACCGGGCCGGTGCTCGACACCATCACATTCGTCGGCTTGATATCGCGGTGCACGATGCCGGCCGCATGCACGGCACGCACCGCCTCAATCAGCTTGCGTGCCAGCCGTTCCAAATCGTCGCCCACATATCGGCCATTGACGCGCACATCCTCACGCAGATTCTTGCCTTCGATCAACTCGGTCACAATAAAAGCCAACGCGTCGTCAAGTTCCATATCCACAATGCCGCACACGCCCGGATGCCGCACCTTCTGCAACGCCATCGCCTCCCTGCGCAGGCGCTCGCGTGCGGTCAACTCGTCGCGCTGCTGCTGCGGGGAATCGTCGTCGGAGAGGGAATCACGCAAAATCTTCATCGCATATTGATGGCCGCCATCGTCCCGCACACGCCATACCGAGCCCATGGCACCCGAACCAAGCCGGGAAATCAACGTGTAGCCGCCAACCAGGCTGCCTGCTTCCAGATTCAATGCGCTTAAGTCGCTCATACTTCCATCGTACTTGGCGTGCAGATTATGCACGCGAATTGACAGGCTGGGGAAAACGCCATGTGCCGCACGTTGAAGTCTGATGAAATCGAATCATCGACATGAAGAAGTGTCTTCACTTGCCGCACGCATCTGCAGCCACTTCACCGAAACCATGAGATGCGGGGCAGTGTTGAATGGTTTCGCGGTTCCGATAAAGGCATCGGAGCCTACGTGTCGTTTGGTTATGAGAATCAAGGAGGAGGCAGACCATGCTGCAAATCAACATGGCTGACGTTATGAACGTCATCGGCTCATTGACGCCGTACCTTATTGCGATTGGCGTGCTGTTCGCGCTCGCGCTGATTATCACTTTTGCCGTCAACAAGAAGACGGTCAAGGAAGTGGCGACCCGTAAGATCGTCCATTCCGAATCCTGGCTGGTGGCGCTTGTCGGCATCGTCGTGGCCGTGTCCATGATGCTGACCGGTCCGCTTTCCACGTTGCTCAACAACGCGACCACCACCAAGTACATGCTGTCCGACACCACCGTTTCCAAAGCCAACGAGCTGGCCAAGGAAGTGCAGTCGGAAGCCATCACCATGCTGAAGAACGACGATTCCAACCTGCCGCTGTCCAACAAGAAGGTCAACGTGTTCGGTTGGGGCTCCACCAACCCGGTTTACGGCGGCACCGGCTCCGGCTCCATGTCCGACCAGTACGAGACCGTTTCCATGCTTGACGGCATGAAGCAGGCCGGCATCGAAACCAATTCCGAGCTGACCAAGCTGTACACCGACTACCGCAAGGACCGCCCGATGGTGGCTATGTGGTCGCAGGATTGGACCCTGCCTGAGGTTCCGGCCAAGCAGTATTCCGACAAGCTGATCTCCGACGCCAAGGACTTCTCCGACGAAGCCGTCATCACCATCACCCGCGTCGGCGGCGAAGGCGCTGACCTGCCGACGAACATGAAGGCGAAGGGCATCACCTACAACAACAATTCCAAGGACTACGAAGATTTCAAGGATGGCGAGCACTTCCTGCAGCTGTCCCAGACCGAGCGCGACATGATCGACCTGGTCACCAAGAACTTCAAGAAGGTGACGCTCGTCTACAACGGCGCCAACGCGTTCCAGTTCGACTTCCTGTCCCAGTATCCGCAGATCAAGTCCGTGCTGTGGTGCCCGCCGGCCGGCCAGACCGGCTTCTCCGCACTGGGTGAGGTGCTCGCCGGCGATGTGAATCCGTCCGGCAAGACCTCCGACACGTTCGCGAAGGACCTGACCAAGACCGCTGTGTTCAACAACACCGATGGCACCGCCGCCGGCAACGCTTCGTCCGTCGGCACGAACGGCAAGTTCACTTACGACAATGCGGATGATCTCACTGCTTCCTACATGGGCTTCAGTGGCGACAAGGTCACGGTGACCCCGACGTTCGTCAACTACGTCGAAGGCATCTACGTTGGCTACAAGTTCTATGAGACCGCCGCCGACGAAGGTCTGATCAACTACGACGACACCGTCATGTTCCCGTTCGGCTACGGCCTGTCCTACACGACGTTCAAGCAGGAGATGGGCAAGGTCTCCTACAAGAACGGCAAGATCTCGTTCGATGTGACCGTCACCAACACCGGCGACAAGGCCGGCAAGGACGTGGTCGAGGTCTACTACAACCCGCCGTACACCGATGGCGGCATCGAGAAGGCATCCAAGAACCTGGTTGCGTTCGAAAAGACCAAGAAGCTCGAGCCGGGCGCTTCCCAGACCGTGAAGATCGAGTTCGACGATGACGACATGGCCTCCTACGACCAGAAGGACGCTAAGGCGTACGTGCTGGAGCAGGGCGATTACGACATCTCCATCCAGTCCGATTCGCACCACGTGATCGACCATCAGAAGGTCACCGTGAAGGACACCGTCACCTACAATTCCGACTCGAACACCCATAACGGCGATGCCGTGGCCGCCACCAACGAGTTCGATTACGCCGCCGGCGACGTGACGTACCTGTCTCGCGCGGGCCACTTCGCGAACTATGCCAAGGCCACCGCCGCTCCGACCAACTTCTCGATGAGCGACGAAGCCAAGGCCGAGTTCACCAACAACAGCAACTACGATCCGAAGAAGTATGACAACGATTCGGACGAGATGCCGACCACCGGTGCCAAGAATGGCCTGAAGCTGTACCAGATGTATGGCAAGGATTATGACGACGCCGATTGGGACAAGCTGCTCGACCAGCTCACCTTCGACGATATGGACAACCTGATCGCCAATGGTGGTTACGGCACTCCGGCTGTGAAGTCCGTCGGCAAGATCCAGCTGACCGACGCCGACGGCCCGGCCTCGCTGAACAACAACTTCACCGGTGTTGGCTCCATCGGTTTCCCGGCCTCCACCGCGTTCGCCTGCACCTGGAACCGTGATCTCGCCAAGCAGTTCGGTGAGATGATCGGCGACATGGCTCACGACATGCACGTGGCTGGTTGGTACGCTCCGGCCATGAACATCCACCGTTCGGCATTCTCCGGTCGTACCTTCGAGTACTTCTCCGAGGACTCCCTGCTCTCCGGTGCGATGGCCTCCAACGAAATCGCCGGCGCCAAGTCCAAGGGCGTGTACTCCTTCATGAAGCACTTCGCACTCAACGACCAGGAGACCAACCGCACCAACATGGTGTGCACGTGGGCCAACGAGCAGTCCATCCGTGAAACCTATCTGAAGCCGTTCGAGATGAGCGTGAAGGAAGGCGGCGCCCAGGCCGTGATGAGCTCCTTCAACTACATCGGCTACACCTACGCCGGCGCTTCCAGCAACCTGCTGCAGACCGTGCTGCGCGGCGAGTGGGGCTTCAAGGGCTTCGTCCTGACCGATTACTTCGGCGGCTACGGCTACCAGAACGCCGATCAGGAAGTGCGTGCGGGCAACGATTCGATGCTTGCCACCACGAAGATCACCAACCACATCACCGATAAGTCCGCCACTTCCGTGAAGGCCATGCGTCAGGCCGCGCACAACATCCTGTACACGGCCGCCAACAGCTGGCAGTACGCGAATGGCGAGCCGAAGGTCGCCACCCCGATCTGGAAGACCGCCATGTACGTGGCTTGGGGCGTGACCGCGGTGCTCGTGATCGGCCTGGAGATTGTGGCCATCAAGCGGTACCTGAACCGCAAGAAGGCTGTCGCCACGGTCGAGTCGGCTGCAGAACCGGTTGCCGCCGGCCCGGCCAATGCCGAGTGAGCTGCCTGATCAGCGATAACTGAAGTAATAACTGAAAACAGTCGGTTACAGGCAGCATTAGCAATGGTCAGCGATTCGAATGACCAAAGCTGAATATCCAGTAGCCGAACAACAAAGCCGGGAGTCTCCGCCAACCACGGAGCTTCCGGCTTTTGTTATGCGAGAACCGTGGTTGGACCGCAAAATGCGGATGTGGTTGACCATGTTGATGGTCGACATGCCGACAGCTATTGGTTTTGCGTTCACCTGGTTGTGGTTTTCGGGGTCTATTCTGATGGTATCGGCGCTTTCCGGACGCATTTTCCCGGTTTTCGACACGCCGATGGAACGTTGGATTTCCAACGGTTCCGTGCTTCATTGTGCCCTGCGGGTTGCGCGATTGCGGGTTCTCGTGTAAGTTTATCTCTTGCTGCTCAGCACGGCGGCCTCGCTCCTGGAGATTGGGGCGGCTTGCTGGTGCGGTGGTGGTTTGAGAACTCAAGAGCGTATTTGTACTACTTCTTTATAGTCAATGA
>OGPZ01002237.1_pt1 | contig 12095 bp, 8 predicted proteins | sample 1553111 | NCBI WGS metagenome assembly OGPZ01 (sample SAMEA2579968, study PRJEB22360) | human gut metagenome
AGCCGACTCCTACTCCTACGGCGAAACCTACCCCTACTCCTACGATAAAACCGTCTCCGACCCCAACTGTCAAGCCGACTCCTACTCCTACGGCGAAACCTACCCCTACTCCTACGATAAAACCGTCAACCACTCCTACTCCAACTGTCAAGCCGACTCCTACTCCAACGACAACACCGTCAACCACTCCGACGATAACACCGGCTTTTACTCCTACCGTACCGCTAAGTCCGATACCTACCGCTACAACAGCACCAACTCCATCGGTTACACCTGCACCAAGTAACACGCAGATCACGGCCTCTCCAACTGCTTCTCCGACAAGCAGACAGGTAACAGTCACAAAGAAAAAAGTAACATTTGTACAACCGGCACCAAGACCAATTCCACAAACCTTGTCAAAATACTCTCCAGCTACCGGTGAAAAGACATTGCATTGGATTTTTGGCGGTTTACTTCTGATCACAGGAGCCGGTATTTTTCTATTCCGGAAAAAATAAAATTCAAAATAATAGCACCGGATAAGAAACGCTAGCTTACCAGTTTTTGTCATTCATAGCCAATTATTCTCATATTTTATGTAATTTTTTATATATTTTGTATACTTCATTTTTATTTAACCTTTCCTTTGTAGCACTATGCACAATGTCATGCTATAATTTAATAGCAAAGTATAATTTTTGTACAAAAGGAGAGGTAAACCAAATGCAAATCAAAAAACTTTTAGCAGTCGCACTCGCTGCGGCAATGACACTGTCAACCTTAAGCACCACTACTCTGACACAGCCAAAAAAAGCCAGTGCAGCTACTTTTACAAATCTGAATCAAAAACAGATGGTTACTGCAATGGGGGCTGGCTGGAATCTTGGAAACCAATTGGAAGCAGCAAACAATGGTACACCAAGTGAAACAGCATGGGGCAACCCAACTATTTCGGCTAATCTGATCAAAGCAGTCAAAAACGCAGGATTTTCTACAATCCGTGTTCCTGTTTCTTATCTTAGCAAGATTGGCAGCGATTCTAATTATACGATTGATTCTGCCTGGCTGAATCGTGTCAAAGAAGTAGTTGATATGTGTATCGCAAATGATTTATACGTTATTATCAACATGCATGGAGACGGTTACAATTCTGTACAGGGTGGATGGCTTTTGTGCAACGGTTCTGACCAGACAACGATCCGTAACAAATACAAAGCCTGCTGGAAACAGATTGCAAACAAATTCAAAAACTATGACCAGCATGTTGTATTCGAATCAATGAATGAAGAATTTGACGGTACTTATGGAACACCAAACACAACATACTATGCAAATATCAACAAATTAAACCAGATCTTTGTTGATACTGTCCGTCAGACAGGCGGCAACAATGCAAAAAGATGGTTAATGATTCCGGGCTGGAACACAAATATTGAATACACAGCCGGAAACTATGGTTTCTCATTACCAACAGATAACTACCGTGACAGCAGTATTTCTTCCAGCGAAAAACGTATCATGATCTCTGTTCATTATTATGATCCATGGGGCTTCTGCGGAGAAGAAAGCACAACCGCTACACAGTGGGGAAGTAAAGCCACGAACAGTTCTAAAGTTGATAGCTGGGGCGATGAATCTTATATGAAAACAAACTTTGAGAAGATGTATAACAAATTCTCAAGCCAGGGATATCCTGTCGTCATTGGTGAATATGGTGCCATTGACAAATCTTCTATTGATTCCCGGAACACTGCATGCCGTGCCGATTTTGCAACAAAAGTCTGCACCTATGCCAAGAAATATGGTATGGTGCCTGTCTGGTGGGACAATGGTGACACAAACAAATATGGATTTGCTCTGTTTAACCGCTATACAGCAGCCGTAACACAGTCTGCAATCATCAAAGCGATCACAACAGTATATCCAAAATCAAGCAGCTCATCATCTTCCATTGATACAAGCAAAACTTATATGTTAAAGAACGTAAACAGTGGTATGTATCTGGATGTATCCGGTGCTAAAGCAGTAAACGGCACAAATGTACTTCAGTATACAGCTTCAAGAGCAAAAAATAATAACACATGGAAATTCGTTTCTAACGGAAATGGTTATTATTACATTTATTCACAACTTGGAAACGGTTCTACATTCCTTTTAGATGTTGCCAATAACAGTAGCGCAAATGGTGCTAATATCGGCATCTGGTCAAATACAAATTGTAACGCACAGTTATACAAGCTTGTGAAAAACTCAGACGGAAGTTATAACATCTATACAAAATCTTCCGGTAACAAGAGCTGTGTCGAAGTTGTAAATGCACTCACAACAAAAGGGGCAAACGTACAGCAGTGGGCATACAACGGACACAACTGCCAGAAATGGTACTTAGAAGCTGTCAACTAATTTTTCAAAGATATATTTGTAACGTATAAAAATAACTTTGCAAATCAAACTGCACATAGACAAAATGTTTATGTGCAGTTTTTATCTGCATTAAAAATCATATCCTGTCTTTGCACAAACTGTTTTATACATGCCAAAAACAGTTTTTCTTTTCTTCTTATTTTATTTAGTGTATACTATCCTTTGTTACCGAACCAAAAGACAATATTTTATAAAACCTTACTATTATGATCATACTTTTATAGAAATCTAGCAGGAAGAATTCGTTTTTTCAAGATACCAAAAGTACATATCACTTAGAAAAGAGGACTATTATGCAAAATAACAAAGAATTTCTAGCAACTGAACCGATCGGAAAATTACTGTTAAAGCTGGCAGTTCCATCTGTCATCTCACAGCTTGTTAATATGCTTTATAACGTGATCGACCGCATTTATATCGGTCATATTCCCGGAGATGGAAGTCTTGCTCTTACCGGTGTTGGTGTTTGTATGCCAATCATTCTGGTCATATCTGCTTTTGCTGCTCTGATCGGTTTTGGCGGAGCGCCAAGAGCTTCGATCTTTATGGGCAAAAACGAAATGGGACAGGCAAAAAAGACACTTGGAAACTGTTTTTCTTTTCAGATCATTATTTCTGTGATCTTAACCGCATTACTGCTTTGCGGCAATCGTTTCTTTTTAATGGCATTTGGTGCAAGTAAAAACACAATCTCTTATGCCGTTGATTATATGAATATCTATGCTTTAGGAACGATTTTTGTACAGCTTACACTCGGCATGAATTCTTTCGTTACGGCACAGGGCTTTTCAAAAACCGGAATGCTTACGGTTGTGATCGGTGCTGTCTGTAATATTGTGCTTGATCCAATCTTTATTTTTGGATTCCGTCTTGGTGTAAAAGGTGCTGCATTGGCTACAATCCTTTCTCAGGCAGTTTCCTGTATCTGGGTGATCCATTTTCTTTGTGGTAAGAAAACTTTTTTGCGTATCCAAAAGAAATATCTTCGACCGGAAGCAGCGATCATCCTTCCATGTCTCGGATTAGGCATCTCTACTTTTGTGATGCAGGCAAGTGAAAGCGTGATCTCCGTCTGCTTTAATGCTTCTTTACTCCGATATGGCGGAGATGTTGCAGTCGGAGCTATGACGATCTTAACAAGTGTAATGCAATTTGCCATGCTTCCTTTACAGGGAATCGGACAAGGTGCACAACCGATCACAAGCTATAATTATGGAGCAAAAAATGTCGATCGTGTCAAAAAAACGTTCAAACTTCTGCTTGGTATCTCGCTGGCTTACTCTGTTTCTTTCTGGGTGATCTTGCAATGCTTCCCTGCTCTTTTTGCCGGAATTTTCACTTCTGATGCTACTTTGGCTGCCTTTACCGCAAAAGCTCTGCGCATATATTGTGGCAGCCTTTTCCTCTTTGGAATCCAGATTGCCTGTCAGATGACTTTCGTTGCGATCGGCAGTGCACTTTGCTCTGTGATTGTAGCCGTTGTGCGTAAATTTGTCCTTCTGCTTCCTTTGATCTATCTGATGCCGCATCTGATTTCCAATAAAACAAATGGTGTATATTTTGCAGAACCGATTGCAGATCTGATCGCAGTCAGCTTTACTGCCATTCTTTTTGCATTCCAGTTTAAGAAAGCATTACAAAAATGCAAGACAGACAGATAGCATATAACCGTCCGTACATAACTTTTATAACGCTTCAAAGTCCATTGCCATCATACCGTATACAATGCTATATAGCATTACCATCAGTCAGAAGGGGGAATCAAAAATGGAAACGACAACACGTAACGAAAAAACACGTCATGAAATGGTGATCAGCAACCCGGATGTAGATGTACGTTTCTATTTATCAAAAGACGAAGGAAGTTATGTTACACCACATTGGCATGACAGCTTAGAACTTGTCTACGTGATCAAAGGCTGTGTTACATTAAACCTTCCGCATGGAATCAGCCAGACAGCACACAGCAATGAGTTCTTTCTTGCTAATCCAAGAGAGATCCATTCTGTATTATCAGAAAAAAACGAGGCTTTGGTCTTACAGATTCCGCAAAAATTCTATGAAAAGTTTCTTTCTCCCCAGTCTTTATACCATTTTGCTGTCAATATGCACCCGGAGAATACAATTGAACAGACCAAATTAGAAAAGATCAAAAAAACCTTTCTCGATCTTTTTATTACTTATGATATCCGGCCGGAGGGCTATCAGCTTCGGTTTTACAGCCTTCTGTACGATCTTTTATTTACATTAGTACATTCCTATTCCCAAAAGATCCAGCCTTCGGAATACACTCATCAGACAAAAATGTTTCATCGCATGAAAGATATCATGGATTATATTGACAAAAACCACCGGAATGCAATCTCTACTTCCACAATTGCCAATCACTTTTCCTACCATCCCGATTATCTTGCACGCTTTTTTTTAAAATATATGAACTGTACGATCACAGATTATATCTATGCGATCCGCATTCATTATGTCGAGCAGGATCTGATCCAGACGCAGCTTCCGATTGCACAGATTTTTGAAGTGCATGGCTGTTCAAACCACCATCTTGCCATGAAATATTTTAAACAACAATGGGGATGCACACCAAGCCAATATCGTAAAAACATACGTTAATACACTCTTTTTCTCGTCAATATCGCAAAAACATGCATTAATACACTCTCTTCCTCATCCATGTCGTAAAAATATACATTAATATCATTTTTTCCCGTCTTTTTATTCTCAAAAAAGTCGGAATCGTACCATTCACACCTCTGAATCCTCTCTTTTCAACATCGTTTTTCTCCACTATACTAACCATAGAAACTATCAGACGCAGCCTTTAGACATTTTAACTTCTTATCCTGACAGCAGGAATACTACAATGTCAGCAATTCATAGTATGTATGGATCGTGTTTCTGTTTCATTTTTACTTTTGGGAAGACACGTTGTCTGGTTAGAATATCTGATTTTTTAAGCTTTTTTGCTGATTGGGCGCGGGTCATAACTATAGGGGCGACTCAGTCTGAGTAGCATTGTTGTTTGGGACACGCTCCCGCTTCGCAAAGCCACGTAGCGCACACATAGCATTGCAAAAAGCAAATACACTTTTTGCAACGCAAGTGGCGACGGTCTTTGAGATTCCCAAACAGCAATGTACATCAGACCGGCCTTGCCCCTATATCAGATGAGATCGCCCATAATCAGAGCAAAAAAGCAAAAAATCTTAGATATCCTTAGCAGGCAGGAAAGTGCCCCAAAAGTAAAATGAAACAGAATACACGAACAGATACATAACATGCTGACACTGACAGGATCCCGGTTGTCAGGATAAGAAGACGATACGGCAGAGCAGGCTGCGACGGATGAATATGAGATTTGACTATAAAGGAGGAAAACGATGCTAAGAAATCCGATTTTGAAGGGCTTTAATCCCGATCCGTGCATTTGTAAAAAAGGTGATGATTATTATATTGCGGTGTCTACTTTTGAGTGGTTTCCCGGTATTCCGATCTATCATTCCAAAGATATGAAACATTGGGAGCTTTATACCCATGTATTGACTGATGACAGCAATCCTGATTTAAAAAAACTGCCTTCCGCAAAAGGAATCTGGGCACCATGCCTGACCTATTGTGAAGAAGAAGATCTGTTCTATGTTGTCTATGGAGTAATGAATTCCATGAATGCCAGATATTTTGATGTGGATAACTTTGTGATCACAGCTAAGAATATCGAAGGTCCATGGAGTGAGCCGGTTTATTTACACTCTTCCGGATTTGATGCATCGATCCTGCATGATGATGATGGCCGGAAATATATTGTTTCACTTGACTGGGAAACAAGAGAAGGCTATGAAAAGCCGGGTGTGATCGCCATTTCGGAATATGATCCGGTTAAAAAAGAGATTATCGGCTATCCAAAAAGGATCTGGAAAGGCGGTACAGACCGCGGATGTATCGAGGCTCCTCATCTGACAAAGAGAAACGGTTATTATTATATTATGTGTGCAGAAGGCGGCACCGGCTATAACCATTGTGTGACCATGGGACGTTCCCGCAATATCTGGGGACCTTATGAAGGCGATCCTAAAAATCCGATCGTCACTTCCAACCCTGTAGTTTCTAATGAACGTCATGATCCTGATCATTTGAAACCGAAATATTTCAACCCGGATACAATGTTACAAAAAGCCGGACATGGCAGTTATGTTGAAACTTCTCTTGGTGAAGTATATCTGGTTCACCTTTGTGCAAGGCCATTCCGACCGGAACTTCGCTGTACGCTTGGACGTGAAACAGCGATCCAGAAGATGAAATGGACCGAGGATGGATGGCTTCGTATGGCAGATGGCAGTAATATCGCAAAAGAATATTGTGAAGAAAGTCAGTTACCGGATGTTTTGGCCAAAGAAATCCCGGATTTTGATGATTTTGATGATGACACACTTGGCAACTTCTACTATGCACCACGAGTCATGCCGCAAAGCTTTGCCGATGTCACAGCACGAAAAGGCTATGTCCGTCTGCGTGGTCAGGAATCCCGCACCTCTCTGAATAAAGTCAGCATTCTTGCCCGCAAATTGACAAGTGTATATGCTACGATCACAACAAAAATGGAATTTGTACCGGAAGTTCACCAGCATTCTGCCGGATTGATCTTATATTATGATAATATGAATTATATCAACCTGCGTAAATATTACAGCGAAACATTAGGTCAGAGTGCGATTTCCATTATCGCTTTAGAAAACGGAGAAAAGACAGAATTTGTCAATACACGTATCGGTGTTGAAGATGTTCCGATCTACTTCCGTCTGGAAATCGAAGGAAAACATTCTCAATTCTATTGGAGTTACAACGGAAAAGAGTATAACAAGATTGGTATTCCGTTTGACACAACGAAGTTTTCCGATGAATATTGTAAATACGGTGAATTTACCGGAACAATGGTTGGAATCACTTGTGCTGATCGTGTAAAGCATAAACATTATGCAGACTTTGATTTTTTAGAATACAAAGCAGATGAAAACCGGAATGTAGAATAAAAAGCTGCCAATTTCTTTTTTAAGCATTTTACAATAATCTTTTAAAAGATTTTGTAAAATGCTTTTTTATGGAATAGGAAATTGCTCGTACAGTAGTGGTGCACCAGCAAGAGTGTCAGATCCTGATATTTCATGTTCTGCCTCATTTCCTGCTGATCTTATCCATTTCCCGATAGTATTTTTCTTTTTCCTGATACATTTTCCGGTCTGCTTCTCTTAACAGGTTATCAAATGGTTCTTTTGCATTATGACGATATGCAAATCCAAAAGACATACTGATCTTTTTCAATTCCTGGTACATGTTTAACTTCTCGGTATATTGCTCGATCTGCTCCGGTTTTGCCCCCATCAATATGACAACAAATTCATCACCGCCAACCCGATATACATTCTCTGTTTCAAAACACGCATTTAAAATCTCCACTGCATCACAGATATAGCGGTCACCAAATCCATGCCCTTTCGTATCATTGATCTTTTTTAATCCGTTCAGATCACACATCATGACCATCATAGACTGTTCCTTATCAAATTCTGTATCATAGACCCATTGCATAGCCCTTCTGTTCTTACAATTGGTCAACTGATCATGTGTTGCACTTCTTTCTACCACTTTTGCATAATCACGAAGACGGATCATCATAGAAATTACAAATTCCATCATATTGATCAAAACAGAAGTATTATTCATATAAGCAGCCGGTGGATTATCCACCCCATAGAAACCGATATATTTTCCGTTGATCTCGATTGGTCCCGTTACCAGTGTTTTGATTCCTTGTGGTTTTAAGATCTGATACATCGGTTCACTGACTTTTCTATATTCTTCCAGATCTTGGATCATAATATTATGCGATTTCTCATACTCCCGGAACCAGACTTCCAATGCCCCATCATAAGGTACATTCTTGAGATTATCAATTTCCTGTGTTACACCTTCCCGACACCATTCATATGTATTATCATACGTGCCATCTCCGTTATCCTCAAAAATATAAGCACGGTCGGATTTCAGATTTTCACAGATATACTTTAAAATCTGATTTATAATATGTTCCGGTGATTCTGCTGAAGATGCGTAACGTATCATGTCTGTAATAAATTTCTCATGATTAATTTTTCCCATAGCAAATCCTCCTTCTTTTGTATCTGTTTTGTATTCTGCTTTTAAATCCGTACTATCATAAACAAACACTCATCATATTATTACTGTTTTGCAAAAGATTTTCTTTGGAAACATCGTACTGATTCCTGTTTATAAAATGTTTTTTGAATATTATACTGCTACCGTTTTGCGAAATACTCTTTTTTTGATAAAATGATACGCTATCATCATCGAAACTCCGGTGATCACCCATGAAATCGGATAAATGATCAATAACACCCAGAATGTATGATAAATCCGGCATACTGTTGCGATCCATATCAGACGTAACACACAAGAGCCGACACAAGTGATCACAGCAGGGAGAAGAGAATGTCCGAGTCCCCGCATGGCACCTGCACTGATCTCATAAACAGAGGTCAGAAATTCCAGTGTCGTTACGATCAAAATTCGCTGTACCGCAAACCGGTATACTGCCTCATCGGTTGTATACAAATGTAAAAAGAAGTCTCTTCCCAGCACAAAAATGCAAGATAATGTTCCACAAAAAAGAATGGAAAAGAGCATGGATAACCGAAAGATCTTTTTGCATCTGTCTTTTTGACCGGCACCATAGTTCTGACTTGTAAACGTAACTGCTGCCTGTGCAAAGGCATTGACCATAAAATACGAAAAGAACTCATAGTTTAATGCTGCTGCCGATCCTGCGATCGCATTCGAACCAAAGCTGTTGATTGCACTCTGGATACACACATTAGCGATCGAAAACATCATTCCCTGTAATCCTGCCGGGATGCCGATCATCAATATCTTTTTTAACTGTTTGGATGCAATCTTTAACTTCTTTATATCCAGGCGGATCGGTTCCGCTTCATGCAAAAGAATATATATAATAATACCGGAACTGACCATATTGGATATGACGGTAGCGATTGCTACCCCTGCTACACTAAGATGAAACACAATGACAAGAACCAGGTTTAATACAGTATTTACAATACCGGCTGCGATCAGACTGTATAATGGTCTTCTGCTGTCTCCGATACTTCGTAAAATGGAAGAGCCAAAATCATATAACATAATAAAAGGCATTCCAAGCAGATAGATTCTCAAATACAATACTGCCATCTGTATGACATCTTTTGGCGTTCCCATCAAAAGAAGTACCGGTCTGGCAATAAACTGTCCTGCGATCATTACAAAAAGACCGCTAAGAACAGCAACCACGATTGCTGTATGTACCGCAGACTGAATGCTGTCTTTCGCTTTTTGCCCTATATAATGTGCGATCACAACATTGGAACCGAGCGAAATACCGATAAACAGATTGATCATCAAAGAGATCAGAGAGCTGTTGCTTCCTACCGCTGCCAATGCCCGACTGCTGGCAAACCGCCCAACAACTGCCGTATCAACCGAATTAAATAACTGCTGCAAAATACTGCTTGCGGCTAATGGCAAAGCAAAGATCAGAATTTTATTCCATAAAGAACCATGTGTCATGTCCATTGTTTTTCCATTGGTCATATTCATTTTCCTTTCTCTTTATCGCAATATTTCTTTTTTTTGTCAGTTTGACAATATATTTTATTTTACCATACAACAGTTCTAATGTCATATCCAAAAACAGCATAAAATACACAAATAATGGAATATTACACAAAAGAAGGACCTTAAAAAGGATGCCTGCTTACCTGGCACCCTTTCTTGGATCATTCTCCCGGTTTTTTATTCTCTGTAGTTCCTCATAAAACCGGTAACTGTTTTTACCGTTCTGTTTGACATAATACAACGCCTTATCCGCTTTTATATAATATTCTTCAAAGTTTCCTCCCTGTCTACACATGCACAGACCGCAGGACAGAGATGCCGGTGAAGTCTCTGCCGTGACATTTTTTGCCGCACTAAAGCTATCAAACAGCTTTCTTATCCGCACGCTCATCTCTGCTTCTGATGCCTCCGGCAGATAGAACAGGAATTCATCTCCTCCCAGCCGACAGACCACTGCGTTCTCCATGCACTCTGTGAGCATTGCTCCTACCAGCCTGAGAGCACAATCCCCAGCCTTATGCCCATAGACATCATTGATCTTCTTCAGATTATCCATATCGACAAATCCCAGACAGCCATCATGCTTCTGCATTTTCTCAAGGATCAGCTTTTCACCCTTATGACGCATAGGAAGACCAGTCAGATAATCCAGGCTTTCCCTTGCCTCTCTCTGCCTAGCCAGCTCCAGCTCGCGGATGCGGTCCATTGTCTGGATCAGCGTAACGACCAGTAGGACCACCAGTCCGGTTGCGATAAAGATCCCTGACAGTGACACCACTCGATACACCTCTGTCACCTCCAGCATGACTGCAATCATAGCAGCTACCAGTCCGATCAGCGGAAGCTTGTAATGTTTCGCCGTTCCCTTGATGAGATCCCGGCAAATGGTGATAAATATTGTCAGGAACGTTCCTGCGATCACTAGGTGGGACAAGAACATTGTCGAGATAAAATCTGCGATATTCAGTAGCTGTAAGGCCGTGCATATCACAAAATTCACATAGGTGATACACTCTGCCACATGATAGACCTTCCGGGACCTTCCCTGCTGCACACTGTCAATATAGAACATGATCGGAACCGGGCAGAGCATCACAACGAAGAAGCACATATTCGACAGAATAGAAGCATTGGAAACAAACAGCTGGCGCAGCTTCGATTCTCCCAGCATCCACACTTCTCCAAAGAGCATGCACCATCCCAGGTACTCCAGATCAAATCTCGTCTTATATATAATATCAAGCACCAGACTAATGATCAGCACGACCAGTCCGGCAAATAGCATGGCGCAGGCGATCAGAGTTACCATAAAATAGCAGTGGAATATATATACCCAGATATCTGATTTATCCCCGCAATACACCTTGTTGACAACACCGGAATACTTTTTCGTAAAGCATTGCAGCTCTATCCGCACTTCCTGTCCCGCATCCTCGCCGGATGTCTTGCAGAACACATACCCACTGGCAGAATTTTTCCCAAAAGGTCTGGTATTCTCCGTATCATACACCGTCCTCAGTTCCCCACCGATGTAAATGCGCACATTCTGCATGGAGGACCTGATGGCGATCGTATCTTCATGATAATCCTGTGGGATCACTGACCGGATGACCAGAGACTCTCCGGCAGGCACATTATACCGACCCGGAATCCGCAGCTCTTCTTCCGTTCCGTCTGCCAGCACCCGGTAAAAGGTTCCGGTATAAGTAATGCTTTCCTCCGTGACCGGTTCCCTTTCACTTGGGTAAATATATTGTCCCAAAAGGAATGCCGCAAGCAGCACACATATCACCACATAAAATAAAATTCTCTTATACTTTTGGATCGTATATTTCGCTTCTGTTAACTTTTCTACCTCATTAAATGATACCGGGGCTGCCCCCGCTTTTATTCCCTTATCGGAGTTCTGTCCATGATCTTTCATCCACTTATCAACAAGTTTATCACAAGTAGCAGGAAAAGCAACTATCCATTTCGCTCTGTAAAATGTTTAT
>OGPZ01002243.1_pt1 | contig 12070 bp, 9 predicted proteins | sample 1553111 | NCBI WGS metagenome assembly OGPZ01 (sample SAMEA2579968, study PRJEB22360) | human gut metagenome
TTCAGAAGCTGACGCTCAATTTTATAATGATCGGTGTAGGGACATTGGTGATAGGACATCTGTTTCTATTGATTTTCGGTTTGGCTATTCCTGTTATTCAGTTAGGAGGTGGAATACTGATTTGTAAGACGGCAATGGAGCTGTTGGGCGATTCAGGTTCGTCTGATAAAGAAGAAGCCAGCAAGAATGTAGACGGCTTCAGATGGAAAAACATCGAGCAGAAGATATTTTATCCCATCACGTTTCCTATCAGTATCGGACCGGGCAGTATATCGGTTATCTTTACTTTGATGGCGTCTGCCAGTGTTAAAGGTAAATTGTTGCAAACTGGGATTAATTATTTGGTCATTGCGCTTGTTATTATTTGTATGGCGGCCATCTTTTATGTATTCCTTTCACAAGGGCAGAGGTTCATTCAGAGGTTGGGACCGGTGGGAAATCAAATTATTAATAAGCTCGTTGCTTTTTTCACTTTCTGCATCGGTATTCAGATTTCAGTGACGGGTATATCCCAAATATTCCATCTGAATATACTCTGATTGATAGGTATATTCTTATTTGACAGCTAAATACGTATTTGTACTTATTGAAATGAAAGTGATAAAAACAATCAATTTTTCTTTGCTTTCATAGCTTTCAGGGTGTTTTTTCGTACGGAACGGATAGCGGGAACCAGTAAGTCGGGCTCCATGATTTCCAGTATTGTGCGTAGTTCCTGTTGCAGTTCCGGGATGGAGCGCGTCAGTTGATAAGCCAGTTTCATGCAGAGAGATTGCACACCGGCTGGTTCTTCACGTGATATCATGCGTTCCATGCAGAAATCGAGGAAATCCACTCGTGGCGGGTCGGCGGCAGGTTGCTGGCATATCAGGTTCAGGATCATTCTCCGCTTTCCCGAATGTGGACAGGTCATGGCAGCGTCAATCAACTCGTCCTGTCGCTGGCTTAACCATTCTACATCTGCTTTGGAGAAATGAGTACATACCCACAATGCCTGATAGGAAACAATGTGGTCTTTGTCGAATATCAGCTGGTAGACTTCTTCTCTAAGACGCTCGTCGTCCTGTATGAAATGGAGTACTTCTCTGATATCTTCAATGTGTACACGTTCGGATAATCTGGCACGTAAGTTCATGTTTCTTTCGTTTTTGGGGAATTAATCTCTATTAGCGGAATCAGCTTCCGGCAGTTGCAAATGAAGAATGGGGAAAGGTTTACCCATGCTGTCCGTTTCATCTCTGCTGATGACTTGGAATCCCAAATGGAGATAGAACTGGAGTGCTTTTTCATTCTGCTCGTTTACGTCCACCTTATCCATCTGCTTTTTGTCTCTTGCATATTCCATTAATCGTTTGCCATATCCTTTTCCCTGTTCGTCGGGGTGTACGAATAACATTTCGATCAGTTCGTCGCTCAATCCCATGAAGGCGGCAATCTTTCCGTTGGCATTCCGGATAACAAAAAGTTCAACAGCGGGTAGATAATGCTTCCGCACCAGTGGTTTATAGAACTGGATATGTTCTTCCGTCAGGAAATCATGCGTGTGGCGAACGGACATTTCCCATACATGGAGGATTTCATCATAGTCTTCCGGAGTAGGTTGGGAGATGCCGGGCAGGTAGTAGCATTGGTGGTCGTAGATGTTTCCGTTATAAGTCAGTTCTGCCTGATGGAGTGTACCTTCGTAGATAAAACCGTTCTTTTTCAGTACTTTCTGCGAACGTTTGTTGTGCGGATAACAGGTAGCTGTGATGAGGCTAAGCCGCAATTCTTCAAAGCCATAGTTGAGGACACCCTGCACTGCTTCGGTCATGTATCCTTTGCCCCAATAAGATTCGTCGAGCCAGTAACCCAACATTCTCACTTGCGGATTTTCGCGTTTAGGATCGGGGATAATTCCTACGGAACCGATTAGCTGTTTTGTATCTTTTAGTATCACTGCCCATATTCCCTCTTGGTTGATAAATGTGGAATGAAGTATCCGGCGGGATTCATCCAACGTACGATGGGGTGGCCATCCGGCATTGTTTCCCAAATTCGGGTTCTGGCAACAAGCAAAGAACGCTTCAGCATCTCTTTCTTCGAAAGGGCGGAGAAATAAACGTTCTGTATGGAGCGTCACGGGGGGAATACTTTCTGTTTCAGTTTCCTGTCTTGCTTTGTTTTTCGATTCGTTTGCAGTTCTCCGATATACGCACTCAATCCGGTTTCCGTCAGGATCGAGGACTACACTTTCAAAGTATCCGTCTCCCGAAGTACGCGGTTCGCCGGCGATGGTATATCCTTCCGAACGCATTTGTTCGGTGAAGCGTAATACTTCTTCCTGGCTGGGGAAGGTGAAAGCAAAGTGTGTCAGTCCAACCCTGTTTTCTTCAATGGGAGTGTTCTGTACATCTGTACGGCTCATCAGTTCCAAGTCTGTTCCCTCTCCAAAGGAGATAAAATAGGACTCGAATCCTTTCTTGGGATTGATATATTTTTCGTTGCTTTTTCCTCCGAAGAAGCGGACATAGAACTCTTTTAGTTCTTCCAGACGAAAAGTCCAGATAGCGATATGATGTAGTTTCATATAAATGAATTTTCTAATTTCTATTACTTTGTTTCAATCTTCATTCGTACCGAATGTACTTTGTCTCCATCTTAATGCTGCATTACATATTCGTAAACGATACGGGAAATATCAGCGATAATTTTATTGTTCGCTTGATTATTTTCTTCAGAATCCTTCACGAAGACAGCTATACTATAAGTACGTCCACCGGGCAAAAGTACGAAACCGATGTCATTACAACCGATTTGTTGTCCTTTCGCATTAAGATCTCCCGTTCCGGTTTTATGACCTACGGTTACTTTTTTGTCGAGCAACGGAGCAACCAGACGGTCTTGTCCGGTTTGACACTCCACCATTGTTTGAAATATGAAGTCTTTGTACACTTTGGGAAACAATGGCTTCTTACGGAATATTTCCACTAATTCGGCTGCGGCTAACGGAGTAGTCCAGTTTTCATAACATAGGTTCAAGTCTTCGTGCATGGCAGTTTCCGTACCGACAATGGCACATTCCCGAATTCCTAGTGAATGGATATACTTGTTTACGGCATCCGGACCTCCCTGATAATCAAAAAGAATATCGCAGGCATTGTTGTCACTCTGTTGGAGTGTATATTTTAGCAGGTCGGCAATACTCATTTCAATTCCGCCCTGCGGATATTTATCTCGTAGCGGACTGTAAGTATCCGGCTTTAAATCCGATTTTTTAATGGGTAACCGGGTTTCCAGCGATTGCCTCTGTTTTCCCATATAATCGGCCAATGCTAATGCTTGATGAAACTTGAATACGCTCATCAGTGGATAGGGAATATCATTATTGACAGTTATCGTATCTTTCCCATCAATGATGACGGCTATTCCTATTTCGGCCTTCTTTCCCTTGATGGCTTCTTTCAACTGTGTCTCAAGTTGAGTTTGTCGAGCAAACAGGAGGGTGGGGACCAAACAAAGAAATACTATGAATGAACGCATAATCAATTTCTCTTTTAACGGGTTACTAATTCTCTATTGAAATCATATTTTCTATTGAAGTCACAAAGGTATAAATAGTAATTGCCTTTGCAAATTCTTACTTGAAATTTATAGTTGTATAATGAATATGTAGAGTTAGTTTCTTAATTTTTGTAGTAATAAAAATATTGATACAGAAATTAGGTTTACTATTTCATTTATGTTATTTTTGTGATATCTTATTACTGAAATATATACTATGTAAATATTTGGAAGTAGTAACACACCATTAAAAGACAAAACTAATATGAGCACTTTTCGTTCTATAGAAGAACTTGTCAAAAGTCTGGACCGGGAGAAAGAACTCTTGAAAGAAATGTTTGCTAAACGGAAATCTCTTTCGTTCCGTTATGATTATGCGCTTGAAATGACGGAGTACAAAGAAGAGCGTATCCGCTATCTGATTGACTATGGGGTTATCCGGGATACTGGTGACTTTCTGGAAATGGAAGATATCTATCTGAAATTCTTTGAAGATGTGCTCGAAGTAAATGAAGAAATCAATGTTTCTTTCGTGCAGGATTACCTGACGCGACTGAATGAAAACATTGACTATTACTTGAAAGAGAATAACGAACAACGTAAATACAACTACCAGCGTGAAGTGAAACGCTGCCTGAAAAACATCGCTCTGACTACAGTCCGCAATGTGATGGACTTGAAAAGGAACATGGATAATACTTATAAGAACGAACCGAATTATAAGATAAAGAAAACCAAACTCGTCCGGCTTGATGAGAAACGGAATAATATTGCTTTGCTGATCCGTAAAAGTGAGGAATTGATAGACTACGGACAGCCTGTTTTCTTCCGGGTGGCGATGGACGTACAAATGCGGAATGTAGTTAGTGACGTGAAACTTCAGCTAAATGATTCGTACCATAACCTGATTGAAATCCAGAAACAAATCATCCATTATCTGAATCTGATAGATTATCAGAACCGTATCTTTGAGAAAGTAAAGAAGTTGAAGTACTTGAAAGACCAGTTCTTGTTGGAAGAACATACAAGTATCCGTTCTGTTGCCGCACAAAAAAATCCTGTCTGGATGGAGCCGCAGGTCGGTTATCGCATCAAGCTTTCCATTGATAATCTACGGACTTCCGATGAGGCTTTTCAGATTTTGAAGAAACTTGTCGCGCGGCAGAGAAATTCTCCGAAAGGAATGAAACAACTGGCAGATGCCATTCCGGAAGGATACCTGGATGGGCAGTCGCAAATGATAGATACCGTAAACTTGCAGGAGGTGCATAATTCATTTATGGCGTCCAGCACCCATCTGTTCTCTTTTGTGATGAACTATCGCTACCGGAAAGAGGTGACACGTGGAGAGAAATTAATCTTTTTCTGCCAATTGGCGTCACAGTATGCCGACGAACTTCGCTTTACGGATACTTATGAAATCTCCGATGAGGTGGAATACCCTTTAATATATGCCAAATGATGTATGCTGAATGCTAAAAACAGATGACTATGAAATATACTGAAGAGATATTTAATATACTTAGCAAAGGGGGATTCATTTCTTCCAATAGTGTCTCTACCCAAGTGAAACGCTTGTATGATGCCATTGAGGAAGATTTGCCCGATTATTATGATTACTACAAAGGCATCGGTTTTTATCTGGAAGGTGGTGACGGTTATTACTACTTTACCCGCAAGGAATCGAAAGTCGATTTGGAACGTAAACTGGAAGCAATTCAGAAGTGGATTGATTACTTGAGTTTCCTGAAAACCTATCATTCGGCATTCGGCCCGGGCTTTCTGTTTCGTGCCGCTGATATTGAGATTCAGATAGGATGCGATATCGAACTGAAAGAAAAGGCAACCAAACTGTTTTCGGATAAGAAGAAATATGATGAAGTAGTCGGCAAACTACTGAAAGAACTGGAGAGTATAGGACTGATAGAGAAAGAAAACGAACTTGACGGGACGTATAAAGTATTGTCAGCTTTCCATTATATGGAGGACTTGGTTGATTGTATCACAATTTCAGAGGAGGTGCAAGATGAGATACCTGAATAAAATTATTTTTCTGAACAGTGCCCATATTCCGTATGCGGAAGTGAAGTTGGATGGGAACGTACATTTTATAGGTACGCAAGGTGTCGGTAAGAGTACGCTGCTCCGTGCCATCCTATTCTTTTATAATGCTGACAAACTAAGACTAGGCATTCCGAAGGAGAAGAAAAGCTTCGATGCTTTTTACTTTCCATACGCCAATTCTTACATTATCTATGAAGTGATGCGGGAAAATGGGGCGTATTGTGTGGTAGCTGCCAAATCCCAGGGACGGGTGTTTTTCCGTTTTATTGATGCGCCATTCCAACAGGACTGGTTCATTGACGAACACAATGTGGTACATTCCGAGTGGGGACGCATCCGCGAACATATCGGTTCGAAGATTCAGATTACTGCACAAGTGACTAGCTATGAAATGTATCGGGACATTATTTTCGGTAATAACCGCAAGCATGAAATGATACCTTACCGCAAGTTTGCCATTGTGGAAAGTGCAAAATATCAGAATATTCCCCGTACGATACAGAACGTCTTTTTAAATTCCAAACTGGATGCTGACTTTATAAAAGATACCATTATCCGTTCGATGAGTGATGAGGATATCTCTGTCGATTTGGACTTCTATCGTAGCCAGATAAAGGAATTCGAGCAGGAATACAGGGACGTGATGCTTTGGTTTAAGAACAAGAATGGAGAAGTGCCTGTCCGGAAGATGGCGGAGAAAGTAATGAACGCCTATCGTGACTTGATTTATACCCAAAAGCAGATTGGTGAAGGGCGTGCGGAGCTTAACTTTGCGGAGAAACAGGCTTTGCATGAGATTCCGTTAGTGAAGGAAGAACAGGCTAAAGCGGAGACGGAACGTGAACGGTTGCTGCGGCTTATGGGTGAACTGCAACAAAAGTACACCAATGAGCGTGATGGCTTGATTAGGGATATAGGTATAATAAGCGATTTGCTCAAAAAGATACGTGAGAAACGTCTGCATTACGAGCAGATGCAGATTGAAGAAATCATCAAACGGGTATCTTGCGAAGAACTACTGATTCAGGAACTTGAACAAGTCCGGAATATGAAATCGGAACTGACAAGGGCTTATGAGGATGTATTGAGTAAGTACCGATTGCTGTTTGAGAAACTGGAAGCTGATTTCCGTACTTTTGAGAATAGCCAGCAAGCACGGATAAATGCTCGGAATGCGGAGATTGCCGGCAAGCAGGAGGAATTGATGCAACAACTTCGTGTGGAAGAAGAGAAAGTAAGAGCAACGCAAGAAGAGAAAGTGCAGACTGTGGATAATCGTATCCGGCAGTTGCGCGATGAACAGGCACAGTGTAACTTGAAACTTCAAAAGGTGAAATACGAACATCCCCATCAAAAGGAAATGTCCGATTGTGAAGACGGTATCAACGAATTGCGCAAAAGGGACAAGGAACTGGAGCTTAATATTCGTCAGCAACAAGGAGAAATAAAGCAGTTGAGGCAGGAGTGTGAATGGAAAGTGAAAGAATTGAAATGGGAATTTCAGGCAAAGATGGAGACCGTTTGTAAAGAACGGAGCGCGATTGAAGAACAGTTACAAACATTGGATGCCTTGATTGAGAAACGAAAAGGTTCTTTGTGTGAATGGCTGGAGAAGAACAAACCGGATTGGCAGGAGACGATAGGCAAGGTGGCGGATGAGGAACTGGTGTTGTACAACAATGAACTGCAACCTCAATTAGTGAATAAGGAAGCTACTTTGTTCGGCGTTTCACTCAATCTGGCAGCAATCGAGCGTTCTGTCCGCACTCCCGAGGAAATGAAGCAGGAGCGCGGCAGGCAACAAGCAGCCCGGCAACTCTGTACCGACCGTCTCACCCGACTGACGGAAGAAGAGGGGGAAGCTGTTTCTTCTTTGGAGAAGAAGTATTCGAAGCAAATACATAGTATTTTGGAAGAACAACATCTGATGGAAGCCGAGCGAATGCAGATTCCTGCAAAATTGAAGAATTTGCAGTCTGATTACGCCTCATGGAAGACGAAAGAGGAGGAATGGAAAAGAGGTTGTGTCGAAGAATTACAGGCGCAACTGAATGATATCGGTCATCGTCTTTATGTGGCGGCAGGCGAGAAGGAGAAGCATTTGGCGGAACGGGAAAAATTGTTGAAAGCTTGCCGGAAAGTGTATAATGATAGCAGGACGGAACTCCGGAAGGAACTGGAGGAGTTTGTTGCCAGCGTTCAGCAAGAGATAGAGCGGATGAAACAGCAAACTGAGGAGCGGAAAAAGGAATTGAAGCAGGCGCAGGAGAATGAATTGAATGGAAAGGGTGCTGATACGGTCACTATCCGCAAGTATGATGATAGGCTTGCCGAAATAAATAAAGAATTAGATTATATAGGTAAATCCCGCCCGCAAGTTCTTTATTATGAAAGAGACAAGGAGGAACTGTTTGATAAAGAACCTGCTACGCGAAGCAGGAAGAAAGAACTGGATGCGAAGCTAGTTGCATTGGACGAACGTTTCGCTCTGAAAAAGGAGAAGTTGCAGGTTCAGAAAAAAGGGGCGGACGAGCATCTCGAGCGGATTGGTAAAGAATTGCACTTATTGGAGGACGGGTTGAATAAAGTGGATATGTTCCGGAAAGATGAAACTTTTTGTCCACCTTCTGTGATAGAAATAGGAGAGAAGCCTACTCGGAAAAATTGCGATGTTATTGTGGAAGAGTTGAAGTCGCTCATCGTATCCACTATCAGAAAAACAGAAGAATTCAAGAAAGCGGTGACGCAGTTCAATGGAAACTTCTCGTCAAAAAACACATTTCATTTCCGTACGGAACTGGTTGGAGAACAGGATTACTATGATTTCGCTTCCAATCTGTGCGAGTTTGTGGATAATGATAAGATTTCCGATTATCAGAAACATATCAGTGAACGGTATACGGATATAATCCGCCGGATTTCGCAGGAAGTGGGAGGACTGACCCGTAATGAAAGCGAGATACACAGAACAATAAAGGATATCAACGACGATTTTGTCAAGCGGAATTTTGCCGGAGTAATAAAGGAAATAGCTCTTCGCCCGCTTCAGAGCAGCGATAAACTGATGCAGCTATTGCTGGAGATTAAACGGTTTAGTGATGAGAACCAATATAATATGGGAAAGGTTGACTTGTTCTCGCAGGATTCCCGTGAAGATGTCAATGCGGTGGCTGTCCGGCATTTGTTGTCGTTTATGAAATTCCTGCTTGACGAGCCGGGACGCAGACGGTTGGCGCTTGCCGATACATTCAAACTGGAGTTCCGCGTGAAAGAGAATGATAACGATACGGGATGGGTGGAGAAGATTGCTAATGTAGGTTCTGACGGCACGGACATTCTGGTGAAAGCAATGGTCAATATCATGCTGATTAATGTGTTCAAAGAAAAGGCGTCACGTAAGTTTGGTGACTTTAAAATCCATTGTATGATGGATGAAATAGGCAAGTTACACCCCAACAATGTGAAAGGTATTTTGGACTTTGCCAATTGCCGGAATATTTTGTTGGTAAACAGTTCTCCCACTACTTACAATGTGGAAGACTATCGTTATACCTATTTATTGAGTAAAGACGGGCGGTCAAATACCCAGGTTGTCCCATTGTTAACCTATAATAAGATAGAAAAATGAGTGGCAGTTTATTTACATTGGCGATGGCGAGGCTGGTTCTGAAAATGCTGGGCGGCGAGCTCATACCTTACACAAAGTTTGATGGACTGATAGCAAATAGATTAATGGATGAGGGAATCATCACTATTGTTCCCCGAGGGAGTAAGCGTAGTTTTCGTATGATTGACCCGGAAGGATGCCGTATCTACATCTCCCAGAATTATACTTCCGGCATGGAGCTGGAAGATTGGATTGAGATGAAGAACTGTCCGGATGAAGTGTTACGTTCGGAGCAAGTGGCGAAGGCGGGGGACTCTAAACTGAGATATACCCGTACGTTCAAAGGTTTTCTCCTTAATTGTTATACGCCTATAGAAGCTACGTTTCATGGCGAACCATGTGTGCTTTCTCCCTTGCAAGGCACTTCTATTTTCATGCAGGATTACGAATATTTCCGTATTCCTGAAGATGTTGTAGTAGTGGGTATAGAGAATGGAGAGAATTTCCAGCATATCCGTGCCCAAAAGTACTTGTTTGAAGGAATGAAAGTTCTTTTCGTGTCCCGTTATCCGCAATCAAGGGATTTGTGTAACTGGCTGAAGATGATTCCCAATCGTTATATTCATTTCGGAGACATAGATTTGGCTGGCATTTCTATCTTTTTAAATGAATTCTATGTCAAATTGGGCAACCGTGCGGAATTTTTCATTCCAGCAGATGTGAAGAAACGACTCAAGGACGGAAACCGGCAACTTTATGATAATCAGTATTTGCGTTATAGGGCTATGTTGGTTTCTGACGCACGTTTAAGGCCATTGGTGGCAATGATTCATAAATATGGGAAAGCGTATGAACAAGAAGGATATATAAAGTATTAGATTAGTCATATGATTACACTGGATAATTTTGAGAACTTTGTCCCCTATAAGATATTGATGCGCGGGGAAGAGTATTATGATACAGATGCCGTTTCCGAGCTGGAAGAAACCTCACCCGGTGAATGGACTGCAACCGTAGAGGGAACGGATGATTATAATGTAGAAATATCTATGAACGGAAAGGAAGTAGAATCCTGGTACTGTGATTGTCCGTATGATGGAGAAATCTGCAAGCATGTCGTGGCAGCACTTCTGGCAATTCGTGATAATAATAAACGGGTGAGACGTAGTGCATTTTCAAAAATGAGAATAGTTACAAAGGAAGAAGAGGTTGTACAACCCGATGTGGACATCAAACAATTGCTGTCATTCATTAATCCGCAGGAACTTTCTAAATTTATCAGTGAGTATGCCTCAACGAATTCGGAATTTAAAATAGCGCTTTTGAATTATTTTAATAGTTAAGGAATGGTCTCCGGTACCAAAGACTTGTGTATATCAACTTAATTATAAGTTTTTCTGTATCTCTGTTGTTTGGAGATAGCAAAGTTCGTACCTTTGTAAGGTTATCAAATAAGCTTGATTATGAAAAAGTCTATAAAACGTTTACCCAAATGTACACAGGAAGAATTGACAGTCTTGCTGGATTTAGTGTGTAAAAGCATCGGGAATTGTCAGATGGTTATCCTGTTCGGAAGTTATGCAAGGGGAAACTATGTTTTATGGGACACTAATATAGAATTTGGTGTTCATACTTCCTATCAAAGCGATTATGATATTCTTCTTGTTGTGACCGGGCAGACTAAATATGTGGAAAGAAAATTGAACCGTATTACGAATAAATATCATGACTTGTTTACAGACCGTCGTCATGCTTTTCCACAATTTGTTGTAGAACATATTAATACAGTAAACCGTAATTTGGAAATCAGCCAATATTTCTTTACAGATATAGTAAAGGAAGGAATTATGCTTTACAATAGTGGTAAATGTGAATTGGCAAAACCGCGAAAGTTGAGTTTTAGAGAGATTCGGGATATTGCGCAGAGTGAATTTGATAGGTTGTATCCTTATGCGTGTGACTTTTTGGGTGTTGTGAAGGAATATTTCATGCCTAAAGAACAATATAACTTATCAGCTTTCATGCTTCATCAGACTTGTGAAAAATTATACTATACTATCCTGATGGTTTTTACGAATTATCTTCCAAAAACTCATAAAATTAAAGAGCTTAGTGGGATGGTAAAACGTTTCTCACAGGAATTGACCACAGTCTTTCCTCAAAATACGGATGAAGAGAAAGAATGTTTTGATTTATTATGCCGTTCGTATATCGAGGCTCGTTATAACAAAGATTTCAGTATCTCACAAGAACAACTGGAATACCTTATTGCCCGCATAGATATTCTGAAAGATATTACTGAACGCTTATGTAAAGAGAAGATTGTGGAATATGATACGATGACGGAATAATTGTCCCCTGTGAAATTACACAGCCCCCCTCTATGAAATGAAAAACAAAATATATCTGTCATCTGTCACAGATTATAATCTAACTTGCAGAGTATAAGTGCTTAATATTGTGACAGCACAAGGTGACAGCAGTGTGATAGCAATAATGCTGTCACCTAAAAAACAAAGACAAAATAAAGTCTTTGTTTGAAAATGAATAGTATCAGCCATAAATGAATAAGTCGTTCAATTTGTTATCTTCGCACTTATGAATTGTGTCCTGCCTTGAAACCAACAGTTTCAAGGTGCGAAACTGTTGGTTCTGCGGTTTGAAACTTTAGTTTCTTACTGATGAAACTATAGTTTCACACTGATGGAACTTTAGTTTCTCACCGATGAAACTATTCTCCCGTGTAGTTGTTTGTACTGTACTGGATTTAGTTGACAACTTCGCTTGTTATACCTAAGTTCGTTTACTCAATATTTTTTAAAACCTAAATAAGTTTACTTGTCCCTTTGTAATTCC
>OGPZ01002244.1_pt1 | contig 12059 bp, 9 predicted proteins | sample 1553111 | NCBI WGS metagenome assembly OGPZ01 (sample SAMEA2579968, study PRJEB22360) | human gut metagenome
TGGATGAGTATCGTCAGTATATTGAGAAAGATGCAGCTCTGGAACGTCGTTTCCAGCCTGTTATGGTAGATGAACCTACAGTGGAGGATACCATTTCCATCCTTCGTGGTCTGAAGGAGAGATATGAGGTCTTCCATGGTGTTAAGATTACAGACAGTGCACTGGTTGCAGCAGCTACACTTTCACATAGATATATCACAGACCGTTTTCTTCCTGATAAGGCTATTGACCTGGTGGATGAGGCCTGTGCCCTGATCAAGACAGAGCTGGACTCCATGCCTTCAGAGCTGGATGAACAGCGCCGTAAGATCATGCAGCTGGAGATCGAGGAATCTGCACTGAAGAAAGAGACAGATAACCTGAGTAAGGAACGTCTGGAAACACTTCAGAAGGAGCTGGCAGAGCTTCGTGATACCTTTAATACCCAGAAAGCACAGTGGGATAATGAGAAGCATTCTGTAGAGAAATTACAGAAGCTTCGTGAGCAGATCGAGGATGTAAATAAGCAGATCCAGAAAGCAAAACAGAACTATGATCTGGAGAAGGCTGCACAGTTACAGTACGGTGAACTTCCGAAATTACAGCAGCAGCTGGAAATCGAAGAAAAGAGTGTCAAAGAAAGTGACAGAAGTCTGGTTCATGAGGCAGTCACTGATGATGAGATCGCAAGGATCATTTCCAGATGGACCGGTATTCCTGTAACAAGACTGACAGAAGGCGAGAGAGCCAAACTCCTCACTCTGGAAGATCAGCTTCACAAGAGAGTTGTAGGCCAGGATGAAGGTGTGAAGAGGGTTACAGATGCAATCCTTCGTTCCAAAGCCGGCATCAAGGATCCGACCAAACCTATCGGTTCCTTCCTGTTCCTTGGTCCTACAGGTGTAGGTAAGACAGAGCTTGCCAAAACTCTGGCTGCCACACTGTTTGATGATGAGCAGAATATGGTACGTATCGATATGAGTGAGTACATGGAGAAATATTCCGTGTCCCGTCTGATCGGAGCGCCTCCAGGATATGTCGGATATGAGGAAGGCGGTCAGCTGACAGAGGCTGTTCGAAGAAAACCGTACAGTGTTGGTCTTTTCGATGAGATCGAGAAGGCTCACCCGGATGTATTCAATGTGCTTCTGCAGGTACTGGATGATGGACGTATCACAGATTCTCAGGGACGTACTGTTGACTTCAAGAATACCATTCTGATCATGACTTCCAACATTGGTTCTCCGTATCTTCTTGACGGTATCGACGAGAAAGGAGATATCAAACCGGAAGCACAGGAGCAGGTTATGGGAGATCTCCGTGGACATTTCCGTCCGGAGTTTCTGAACCGTCTGGATGAGATCATCATGTTCAAGCCACTGACCAAGAATAACATTGGCAAGATCGTTGATCTGATGGTAAAGGAACTCAGTGACCGTCTGGCTGACCAGGAACTTTCCCTGGAGCTTACAGATGCTGCCAAACAGATGGTAGTGGACAATGGTTATGATCCGGTTTACGGTGCGCGTCCGCTGAAACGTTATCTCCAGAATTATGTGGAGACACTGACAGCTAAGAAGATCCTTTCCGGTGATGTACATGCCGGAGATACCATTGTGCTGGATGTGAAAGACGGAGAGTTTACTGTCAGCACAAAATAAAAATAACTCCATAAAATTAAGATAGATTGACCGTGAAAAGAACTGTCGGTTCTGATGAAAAATCCGTTTCAGGATGAAGATCAGGATCGGGCAGTTCTTTTTTTATGTAAAAATGGATAGTAATGGATGTAAAATGCCTGAAAATTAGGATGTAGTCTGAATGAGTACGATTTCACAAAATCCTGAAAAACTCTGAAAAAGAGGCAGATTTTACATGAAAAATCCTGGAAAACAGTTCCGAACAGTCTGAAAACTGATAACGATTTCTGAATCCTTTATTGAGGAAAAATATATGGGAAACTATAATCGGAGACAGATCAGAGAAAAGGATGTGAAAAGCAATGAAGAAGAATTACATGAAAGTTTCAGTGTTTTCCGTAGCAGCAGTACTGGGAGTGTGGATTGTGGGAAGTGCGCTGAACTGTTTTAATCCTACTTTTATTCCATCGGTAAAAGATGTGCTGGATGCTTTCCGAAATCTGTGGGAAAACGGCTATAAAGGCTATCCCCTTATGTACCATATAGCTGCAAGCATGAGACGACTTGGAATTGCGATGCTGCTGGTGTTTATCGTAGGAACAGATCTTGGGATCGCATGTGGAATGAACCGTAAGATCCTGGCAGCGGTAGATCCTTTTATCCAGTTTTACCGGGCACTGCCGCCGTTGGCTTATAATACGCTGATCGTACTTTGGATGGGAATCGGCGATGGGTCAAAGATCATGCTTCTGTTTCTCAGCGGATTTGCTCCATTATTTATTCAGATCGTGTTTGGAGTTCAGAAGGTACCTCAGGATCGGATCAACGGAGCAAAATCTCTGGGAGCAGGAAATTTCGTGATTTTCCGGGATGTGATACTTCCGTCTGTTCTGCCGGATATCCTTACCGGACTTCGGACAGCTGTTGGTGTTTCCTATGCAACGCTGGTGGCAGCGGAAATGATCGCATCTGCATCTGGACTTGCGTGGATGGTGCTGGATGCCAGCAAATATATCCAGTACGCAACGGTCTATGCAGGGATTTTTATTATGGGAGGAATTGCACTGCTGATTGACGGCGGACTCAAGCTTCTGATTCGAAAAGCAATGCCGTGGCAGGAAACAGTATAAAAACAGAGGAGAAAAAATTATGAAAGCAAAAAGAATTTTGACAGCAGCTGCAACTGTGGCACTGGTTATAACATCTGTATTTGCAGGAGGAAATCTTACAGAAGTACAGGCAAAAGATAACGATACACCGAAAAAGATCACCCTGGGATACTGGGAGTCTCCAAACGGAGAGCTGCTTACAAAAGAAAAAGGAAGTCTGGAAGCTGCTTTTCAGGATACAGATATTGAATGGGTGGAATTCCAGTCAGGTACAGATATCCTGACAGCAATGCAGTCTGGCTCTGTTGACTTTGCAACCATAGGAACTCCACCGGCTGCACTGGGACTTGCAAAAGGGTACCCATTCAAGATCTTTTATCTTCATGATGTTATCGGAGAAAGCGAAGGTCTGGCAGTAAAGAAAGAAAGTGGGATCAGTTCTGTAAAAGACCTGAAGGGAAAGAAAATCGCTACAACATTTGCAAGTACCTCGCATTTTTCACTGCTAAGCGCACTGGAAGCGGAAGGCTTAAGTGAAACAGATGTAACCTTATATGATATGTCAGCACCGGATATGTATGCATCCTGGCAGAGGGGAGAAATCGACGGAGCATATGTGTGGGAGCCGGTGAAATCCAAGCTGCTTGATAACGGGGGAGCGGAAATAGTTTCTTCGGAAAAAATGGCGGAGAAAGGTGCGTTGACTGCGGAAGTGGGAATTGTAAGCAATTCTTTTTATGAGAAATATCCGGATGTTGTGAAAAAGTATATTGATATTCTGGATGAGTCGGTAAAAAGTTACCGGGATGACGGAAAAGGTGCTGCAAAGCTTATGGCCGGCGGATTAAATCTGTCAGAAGAAGAAACCCGGACGACCATGAATGAGATCATTGTAAAAGATAAAAGCGAACAGGAAGCGTATCTTGGAAAAAATGGAGAACTGGCCGGAGTACTGAAAAAAACAGCGGATTTTCTGTATGATCAGAAAAGTCTGGATAAGAAAGCAGATGCGAAGGTTTTTGAACAGGGAATTTTATCAGAATTATACGAGGAAAAGTAGATATGACAGTAGAACCGTTTGGAAGAAAAAAAGTAAAAATGACTCTGGAACATGTAGGACTTGATTTTAAACAGAATAAATGCTTGTTTCATGCACTGGATGATGTAAATCTGAAAGTGTATGATCGGGATTTCATATGCCTCCTGGGACCTTCCGGATGTGGAAAAAGTTCTCTGCTTAATGTAATGGCAGGCTATCGAAAACCAGGTGAAGGCAAGGTGCTGCTTGGAGGAGAAGCATTTCTGAAGCCTTCCGCAAAAGTTGGGGTCGTGTTCCAGCATGCAAATCTGTTTCCGTGGCTTTCCGTATATAAAAATGTGGAGTTTGGACTGAAGCAGAAAAATATGGATCGAAACCAGAGAAAAGATCAGGTGGAACACTATCTGGAAATTGTAGGACTTACAGAGGCAAAAGATAAGCTTCCTCACCAGCTCTCAGGTGGTATGCAGCAGAGAGCTGCCATTGCAAGAACGCTGGCAACAGAGCCGGAGTTTGTTTTGCTGGATGAGCCGTTCAGTGCCCTTGATGCGCTGACAAGGGAAAAAATGCAGGAGCATATACGGAAAATATGGGAGGAAACAGGAAGCACGTTTCTGTTTATCACCCATGATGTGGATGAGGCATTGCTGCTCGGAAAGCGCCTGGTCGTAATGCAGGGAAATCCGGGACGGATCGTTTCAGATTATAAAAATCCTTTGAACAAATATGAAAATATAGATTATGAGCAGTTGAGACAGACAAAGGAATACTGGAAGATTCGCCAGAAGCTGATCGGACAGATCCAGAATGACGAAGAGAAAAAAGCAGAAAAACTGATTCAATTCGGCTAGAAAGAAGGCATAAAAATGAGCAGGGATAAAAAGGTACTGGTGCTTGGAATCGACGGAATGGATTCCAGGATCACAAAGAAATTTCTGGATGAGGGAAAACTTCCAAATATAAAAAAATACCTTGAGAGGGGAGCTGCAAGAACAGGACTGGATATGCTGGGAGCAATCCCGACGATCACTCCGCCCTGCTGGACAACACTAGCAACCGGAGCTTATCCGGGAACCCACGGAATCACCTGTTACTGGAGACAGTCTCCGGATTCTCTGGATGCTGTAGTCTATAATATGGACTCCAGATTCTGCAAGGCAGAGCAACTGTGGAATGTAACTGCGAAAGAAGGAAAAAAGACACTGGTATGGCACTGGCCGGGTTCTTCATGGCCGCCGTCCCTGAAAAGTGAAAATCTCCATGTGGTAGATGGAACCCAGCCAGGTTCCGTAAATATGGGAATTGCCCAGATGGACTGGGAGAAGGTGGTGATCGCATCTACAAGAATAAAAAAAGCGGAGTATCTTCCAAAGGTGGAGCGAAAACAGGGCGTTGGATGTGTGATCGATGATCTTTCCGCACTGCAGGCCGGTGATGAAGACGATGAGATGATGGAACTGTGGTGGGGCGATGAAGCACGGGAAGGAAAAGAAATCCGTACATATGTCCATGACCTGGATGATACGGAGATGATGATCGGGGCAAAGGTTGCCTATGATATGGTATCTTCGCCTGTTGTACCGGCAGAAGGGTGGAAGCAGGCACCTGAGAATGCGTTGGAATTTACAGTTCTTCTCTGCAAGGGAGAAATAAAAAGACCGGCGCTGATCCTGAAAGGAGAAGCCGGAATATATGACAGAGTGCAGATCTACGAGAGCAAAGCAACAGAAAGATTTCTTGTGGAACTGAAGGCCGGAGAAATGAAGAGTGGGATCGTGGACGATGCGGTAAAGAATGGAAGAACAAAAAAAGCCTGCCGTTCCTGGAAACTTCTTACACTTACTCCGGATGGAGCCAGGGTAAAACTGTGGGTCAGCAATGCACTGGATGTGGAAAATGATACGTTATGGCAGCCCAAAAGTCTGTACAAAAATGTGACAGAGAATGTTGGACCGGTACCGCCGGTCAGCCTGATCGGTGGCGAGGATGAAGAACTGGCGGAAGAAATCTTTCTGCCCTCCTGGGAAATTTATAATAAGTGGCAGGCAGACAGCTTAAAGTATCTGATCGACAGGGAGGATTATAAGATTATTTTTTCCCATCTTCATAATGTGGATTGTGCTGGACATCAGTTCTGGCATCTGGCAAAAACTCTGGAACCATGGAAACATACTGATGAAAAGTTCTATCAGAAACTGATCGAGAAAGTTTATGAACAGACAGATGAGTATCTGGGGGAATTTTATGAATATCTGGACAATGGCTGGGATATTTTTATTGTGTCGGATCATGGACTTCTGGTGGGCGAGAATGTTCCACCGATCCTGGGTGAATATGGAGGACTGAATCTGGGGGTAATGGAAGAGCTTGGATATACTGTGAGAAAGAAGGATGCGGACGGAAATCCGGTGGATGAGATCGACTGGGAGAAGACCAGAGCGATTCAGATACGAAGCAATTATATTTATATCAATCTGAAAGGAAGAGATAAATACGGAATTGTAGAGGAGAAGGACAAGTATGATCTGGAGGAACAGATCATTTCGGATCTCTATTCTTACAGGGATCAGGCAACTGGAAAGCGTGTGGTGGGAATTGCCATGCGAAATAAGGACAGTGTTGTGCTGGGACTTGGCGGTGCAGAGTGCGGCGATATTGTTTTTACGATCAATGAAGGTTTTAACCGGCTTCATGGAGATGGATTATCGACTGCCGAAGGATATGCACAGACGTCAGTTACTCCTGTTTTTCTGGCAGCAGGGGAGGATATTAAAGAAGGAACGATCACGGACAGAGTGATCCGGCAGGTGGATGTGGCGCCTACCATTGCGGAAATCCTCGGAGTGCGAAAGCCCGAACAGTGCGAGGGCGCGCCAGTTTATCAAATATTAAAGAAATAAAAGATCCTGAAGAGATTTTTCGTCCTGGCTCTTGACAAAAGGAAAATTTGGTAAGATAGTAAATCTGATACTTCATAAGTGGCGGCTTTCAGGCTGTCAGAAAATAATAAAATGATTTATAAATATCAGATAAAAAGGATGGAAACAGATTATGATACCAAAGGACCCGGTAATGCTTTTAAGTTACGTAAATACACAGCTGAGGGATTTTTACAGATCCCTGGACGCTTTCTGCGAGGACAGAGGGCTTGACAGAAAAGAACTGGAAGATAAGCTCGATATGATCGATTATGTTTATGATCCGGCTGTGAATCAGTTTGTATAAAAAATCAGGAACAGGAAAAGGTGACGATGATATTAGAAGAAGTTTTTCAGAAGATAACAGAGATATGCAGGAGAAATGGAGCTTCAAGGGTAATTCTTTTCGGTTCCAGAGCTAAGGGGACTGCGAGGGATAGAAGTGATATAGATATTGCTGTATGCGGGGTTTCTGATATGGAAAAACTTCAGGAAGAGATCGAGGATATCCCGACTTTATATACGATAGATCTGGTAGATCTGGACACCTGTGAAAATCAGTTGCTGTTGGAGGATATAGAGCAGTATGGACGAAAAATTTACGAAGAGGTATGAATCCTTTAAAAATTCTCTTGCTTCATTAACTGAGGCGAGACAACGTGATATGGAAGATTCCTTTGTATTAAGTGGTACAAGTGCGAAATTCAGCATTACCTTTGATCTTGCCTGGAAAGTAATGAAAGATATTCTGGTTCAGTATTATGCGATCACCGGTTTTGTTGCAGGATCACCAAGAGAAGTTTTGAGAGAGTCGTTTAAGGCAGAGCTGATCCAGGGCGATGAATGGATGGATATGCTGAAAGTCCGTAATCAGCTGGCACATGATTATGACGGAGTTATTGTGAAAAAATACTGTCATATCATAGTTGACGAATACATTGGAAAATTTGAAGAATTTCAGAGAACAGTGGATTCATTGTTTTACAATATATAGAGAACAGAAAGAAGCACCCGTTTCGGATAGTACAATTCCGAAGCGGGTATTTTTATGCGAAAAATAGGAAAAACAGAAGAAAATAAATTAGCTTGGCAAATCAATTGACAGATTTTAATTGGTGATAAAAGAAACTATAAATCTTAAAAAAGTGTAAAATTCACAAAAACCAGTTGCATTTTTTGTGCAGATATATATTATATATAGTTAGCCGACTAATCAAAAAAGATACTTCTGCCTGAAAGATAAGAAATAAAAAGCAGAAGTTCTGATGGAGGAAGGGAGTGACAGAGTGTTTTGTGAGGAGGACGATGAGAAAGAGAAGCAGAGCAGTTTTTTATCTCTGTTTATGAAGGTGGACCGTCACTTTATGACGAAATGTTTTGGACAGATGCAGGAACTTGGCATTTATCCGGGACAGATCCCGGTTCTGGGACTTGTTGCCAAGAAGGATGGCTTAAGTCAGAGGGAGCTGGCAAAGATCCTGCATATCAAGCCGCCTACGGTAAATGTATCGATACAGAGACTGGAGAAAGCAGGTTTTCTTTATAAGAAACCGGATGAAAAGGACCAGCGTGTGACCAGGATCTACATGACAGAAAAGGGAAAGGAAATCAAGGCAAAAGCACTGGAACGGATCCATAAAAATGAGGCTGTGATGATGGAAGGCTTCAGTGAGGCGGAACAGTGCCTGCTTCGGAGATTTCTGGAGCAGATCCTTGTAAATATCGAAAAGATCCAGCCGGAGGAAGCCATAGAAAAGCTTCAGCCGGAGGACATGACAGAAAGGAAGGAACAGAAACGTGATTAAACTGATGAAATATCTGAAACGATCTGCAGGTTACATCGTACTCATCATTGCGCTTCTTTTTCTTCAGGCATACTGTGATCTGTCTCTGCCGAATTACACATCAAATATCATTAATGTGGGAATTCAGCAGAACGGTATTGAAGACAGTGTTCCTGAGAAGATCAGAAAGACGTCCATGGACAGTCTGAAGCTGTTTATGGAAGAGGATGATGCGAAAACTGTGGATGGATTTTATGAGGAAGAGGGAGATGATCTGGTATTAAAGGATAAAATCTCCAAAGAAGACAGAGAAGAACTCAACGATATCTTCGGCAAACCGATGGTGATTGTTTCTACTCTGACGTCCGACAGTGAGGAATCAAAGGCAGCTCTTGCAAAAATGGGAATCCCGGAAGGGACTGATCCACTGGCGGCTCTTTCTCAGATGCCTGCAGAGGCTCTGGCTGCTGTGAAGGAGCAGGTCGGAGAAAAGATCGACAAGATGCAGGAATCCATCATCACACAGGCAGGTGTTTCCTATGTTCGTGCAGAATATGAAGCTATGGGTGAAGATGTGGATGCCATACAGATGGATTACATGAAAGCAACAGGTATCCGCATGGTGCTGATGGCACTGGTCACTATGATGGCTGCAGTATGTGTGGTATTTCTTTCGTCCAGAGTTGCTGCATCTATGGGACATGATCTCCGTGGACTGGTTTATAACAAAGTCATAGGTTTTTCCAGCAGAGAGTACCATAAGTTTTCAACAGCATCCCTGATCACACGATGCACGAACGATATCCAGCAGATCCAGCAGGTAATGGCTATGATGTTCCGTATCGTGCTTTACGCGCCGATCCTTGGAATCGGTGGTGTGATCCGCGTGCTTCAGAGAGATTCCTCCATGACATGGATCCTTGGGGTGGCCATTGTACTGATCATGGCATTTATGGCAATGCTGTTCAGGATCGCAATGCCGAAATTTACAGCCCTGCAGACCATGGTAGATAAGCTGAACCTGGTAACAAGAGAAATCCTTACCGGTATTCCGGTTATCCGTGCATTCAGCCGTGAAAAACATGAGGAGGAGCGTTTTGAGGATGCAAATATCACTCTGACGAAGACAAACCTCTTTGTAAACCGTTGTATGACATTTATGATGCCGGTGATGATGCTGATCATGAACGCAGTTTCCGTACTAACCATCTACAGCGGTTCTTATGCGGTAGACAGCGGAAGCATGCAGGTTGGTGATGTAATGGCGTTTATCCAGTATGCAATGCAGATCATCATGTCATTTTTGATGATCACAGCCATGTCCATTATGCTTCCAAGAGCAAATGTATCTGCACGTCGTATCAATGAGGTGCTGGAAACAGAAGTAAGTGTTCATGATCCGGAGAATCCGGTACAGCCTTCTGAGAATGTGAAAGGTACAGTGGAATTCGATCATGTAAGTTTTGCTTATCCGGAAGCAGGAGAGAATGTTATTACAGATATTTCCTTTAAGGCAGAACGTGGCGAGACCGTGGCAATCATCGGAAGCACCGGAAGCGGTAAGAGTACGCTGATCAACCTGATTCCACGTTTCTATGATGCAACAGAAGGATCTGTAAAAGTAGACGGTGTGGATGTCCGGGAAATGACACAGAAAGATGTCCGTGACAGGATCGGATATGTTCCGCAGAAGGGCGTGCTTTTCTCAGGAACCATTGATTCCAATATCCGCTACGGTAAGACAGAAATCTCAGAAGACGCGGTGAAAAAAGCAGCAGAGGTTGCACAGGCTACGGAGTTTATCGACACAAAACCGGAGGGCTATGGATCTCCGATCGCACAGGGCGGAAGCAATGTTTCCGGTGGTCAGAAGCAGAGACTTTCCATTGCCAGAGCTATCGCAAAAGATCCGGAGATCTTTATCTTTGATGACAGCTTTTCCGCACTGGATTTCAAAACAGACAGTACACTTCGGAAAGCGCTGAAAGAACATACAAAAGAAGCAACAACCATTATCGTGGCACAGCGTATCAGTACGATCTTAAATGCAGATAAGATCCTTGTACTGGACGATGGACATATGGCAGGGATCGGAAGCCATAAGGAGCTGATGAAATCCTGCGAGGTATATCGCCAGATTGCCATGAGTCAGTTATCAGAGGAGGAATTGGCATGAGTCAGCAGAGAAGAAGAGGCCCGATGGGCGGACACGGAATGCAGCCAACAGAGAAGGCCAAGGACTTCAAAGGCTCCATGAAAAAGCTCTTTGGCTATATGGGCAGATATAAATTCCGTTTTATCCTGATGTTTATCTTTGCAGTGGCAGGTACAGCGTTTAATATTGCAGGCCCGAAGATACTTGGAAAAGCTACCACAGAGCTGTTCAATGGTCTGGTTGCCAAGGTAAACGGTACAGGCGGTATTGATTTCAGTAAGATCGGAATGATCCTTCTGTGGACTTTGGGACTGTATGTGGCAAGTGCATGCTTTTCCCTGATCCAGGGTTTTGTCATGACGGGGATTTCCAATGATGTCACGTACAATCTCCGAAAAGATATCTCAAAGAAGATCAACCGTCTGCCAATGAATTATTTCGAGAGCCGGACAAACGGTGAGATCCTTTCCAGGGTGACAAACGATGTGGATACCCTGCAGATGAGTATCAACCAGAGTATGACTCAGCTGATCACATCCGTAACCACATTGATCGGTGTATTTATCATGATGCTTTCCATCAATGTGTGGATGACTCTGGCAGCACTTCTGATCCTGCCGATTTCCATGTTTATCATCAACAAGGTGATGAAACATTCACAGAAATATTTCCAGGCACAGCAGGAGTATCTTGGAAAAGTAAACGGCCAGGTGGAGGAGAACTTCGGTGGTCATGATGTAGTAAGAGTGTTCAATAAAGAACAGGACGTGCTCAAAGAATTTGAGCGTGATAATCAGAAGCTTTATGAGTCTGCATGGAAATCCCAGTTCTTTTCCGGAATGATGATGCCGATCATGCAGTTTGTAGGAAACCTTGGCTATGTGATGGTGGCACTTCTTGGAGGCGTTTTTGCCATCAGGGGAACCATTGAGGTTGGAGATATTCAGTCCTTTTTCCAGTACATCCGTAACTTTACACAGCCGATCCAGCAGATCGCTCAGGTTACCAACCTTCTGCAGTCCTCTGCAGCAGCTTCCGAGCGAGTATTTGAATTCCTGGAGGAGCCGGAGGAAGAACTTCAGCCGGAGAATCCGGATTCTATTGAGGGACTGGAAGGAAATGTACAGTTTGAGCATGTAAAATTCGGCTACAACCCGGATAAGATCATTGTAAATGATTTTTCCGCGGATGTGCATGACGGTCAGAAGATCGCTATCGTAGGACCGACCGGTGCCGGAAAGACAACCATGGTCAAACTTCTGATGCGTTTCTATGATGTAAACGGCGGAAGTATCAAGGTTGACGGTCATGATGTCCGTAATTTCAACCGCAGTAATCTCCGTGAGATGTTTGGAATGGTACTGCAGGATACCTGGCTGTTCTCCGGAACCATTATGGAAAATATCCGTTACGGAAGACTGGATGCAACCGATGA
>OGPZ01002245.1_pt1 | contig 12053 bp, 10 predicted proteins | sample 1553111 | NCBI WGS metagenome assembly OGPZ01 (sample SAMEA2579968, study PRJEB22360) | human gut metagenome
CCCGCTGTTAAAGCCGATGACCGCGTCGTTCGGTATCACGGCGCTGAACGAGCTGCAGGAGCTGTACAACGGAAAATCTCTTGTTGAGGACGGACAGTTCGCACTTGACACGCTGAAATATATCAACGACAAGGTTGCCGAGTTTAAGAAAGAGGACGGCATCCTCTATGCGATCTACGGCACACCGGCAGAATCCCTGTGCGGCCTGCAGATAGAGCAGTTCCGCAAACAGTACGGCTTCGTCCGCAACGTTTCGGACCGCCCGTATGTGAGCAACAGTTTCCACTGCCACGTAACCGAGGACATTACCCCGATCCAGAAACAGGATCTCGAGGGACGTTTCTGGGAGCTCTGCAACGGCGGAAAAATCCAGTACGTGCCCTATCCGGTCGGCTACAACAAAGGCGCGATCAAGACACTGATCGAGCGTGCGATGGAGCTTGGCTACTACGAGGGCGTCAACCTGTCCCTGGCTTACTGCGATGACTGCGGCCACCAGGAACTCGACATGGATGTCTGCCCGGTCTGCGGTTCCAAGAACCTGACAAAGATCGACCGTATGAACGGCTATCTTTCCTACAGCCGTGTCCATGGCGACACACGTCTGAATGAAGCAAAGATGGCGGAAATTGCAGAGAGAAAATCGATGTAAAATCATTGCGATATTTGTAATACGATAAAAGAACGAAATCCCCTGCGGGAAATCCATTCGGTTTGGATTTTCCGCAGGGGATTTTATAGTTCGGCAATTATTCTTCGATATCGCGGGTGATGTTGCGTACCCAGACGTATTTTTTATAATGAAGATAAACCGCAGGCAGTTTCACGATCTCATCGAGGTTTACGATACAGTAGACAACCATGACCGGCAGCTTCAGCCAGAACGCGGCGAGGAAACCAAGCGGTACGGAAAAGCACCACTTCCCGCAGGTTTTCCCCTGCATATGTATTTTCGCACCGCCGCCGGCACAGAAGATGCCGTCGAGAACGGTGGTGTTGACCGACTGTGCCATCAAGTTCAGACCGCAGAAGAGAAGCATGTACTGTAGGTAATCTGCTGCGGTATCGGTCAGCGGAGCAAAATGGACGATGGCCGGGGAGATCAGCATGAGAAGACCGCCGGTCACAATGCCGATCACGATGGCGAGGCGGCCTAAGCGTCCGACGTATTCCCGGGCTTTTTCCAGCTCATTCGCACCGAGCAGGTTTCCGATCAGAACACCGGCACCGCCGCTCACACCGCGGATCAGGCAGGAGAGGAGGCTCTTGGCAATCGTCGTAATCGAGTTTGCGGCAACCGCATCGCTTCCCATATGGCCCATGATGACGGAATACAGAACGTAAGCAATTCCCCAGACAAGCGCGGCTGCCAGAACCGGGAGCGTGTAGCGCCAGAAATCGGCGGAGAGCATTTTTCCGGCCGAAGAGAAGAGACGTTTCCAGAGAATCCGCACGTGGTCCGGTTTCTTTGTCTCGATGTAGGCCCAGATCAGTTCCAGAACGCGGGCCGCTACCGTTGCATACGCCGCGCCGCGGATGCCGAGTGCCGGAGCGCCGAAGAGACCGTAGATCAGGACGGCATTTAAAATAATGTTCAGCACAACCGCCGTGGAACTGATGCGGGAGCTGACGGCGGCGTGGCCGGTGTTTTTCAGCAGAATCAGGTAAACCTGTGAGACACCGCAGAGCACGTAGGAGAGTGCAACGGCGCGCAGATACTGGCTTCCGCTTGCAACGAGGGCTGCATCGTTCGTAAAGATCCGCATCAGCAGATCCGGGCAGAGACCGGCGAGAATCGTGAACAGACCGGAGAACAGCAGGTTTGCACGCAGCGCAATCGGAATGACTTTCTCAATCGAAGCCGCATCCCGTTTGCCCCAGTACTGCGCCGCCATAATACCGGCACCCGCCGCAATACCCGTGATAAAAAGGTTCAGAACAAACTGCACCTGCCCGGCCAGCGAAACCGCCGACAGCGAGGTCTGGTCAATCCATCCCAGCATGATTGCGTCCGTCGCGCTGACGAGAGCCAGCATAAAGTTCTGAATCGCAATCGGGAGGACGAGGAGCTTTAATTTCTGGTAAAACTCATCCTTGAAATTCATTCGTGTTTTCATAAAATTCCCCCAAAATAGTAAGTGATATTAGATGGTATTCTGCTGTATTATAACGGAAAGAAAATGGGAAAACAATGGCTAAAACAAGCTATTTTCTGGTCATTTTTGACATTCCCTGTATAATATAGAAGAAAAAGAACTTTTCCGGTGCCCGTGTCCGGTACGCCGGAAAGCGGAGAAGAAGTTTGATCAGAAAATCAGGTTTCCTTCAGCAGAAACTCCAGGATTTCTGCTATCAGAATAAATATGCCGGCAGCGGCTGTCTTTATAAAATCCAGAAATCCATGCAGGAGCTGGAGAAGCTTTTGAAAAAGAAAGACAAGAAACGGAAGTAGGTTCGGCTGCCATTGGAGCCGTCGTCGAAACAAACGGAAATATACGAAAAAATTGTGAAATTTAATAGAATTATAAGACCTGTTTTCGCTGTTTTTAACAAAAGTAAAGAAACAGTGAAAAAAAGGTTGCTTTTTTCGGCAGAATCCTTTATAATCTTATTTGTGTTCAGCGAGTGGATCATCCGATGAAACACAGAAAAACAAAAGTAAGCGCCTTTAGCTCAGTTGGTAGAGCAGTAGACTCTTAATCTATTTGTCCAGGGTTCGAGTCCCTGAAGGCGCATCGAAAGCACTGTTTTTGCAGACCTGAGAGCTGCGGGGATGGTGTTTTTCTTGTTTTACGCACAAAAAAACGACAGCGGAGAGATCTTAAAAAAATAGATCTTTTCACTGTCGGTTTTGCATTCCAGGTAAAAAATGTCAATAGTTCTTCAGCTCGCTCGCCGAATCAATAATAATCTGGCAGCCCGGCTGAACATTTTTCAGAATCGTAATCATCTGGTCTTCCGGAACGGAAATGCATCCGCCGGGAAATTCCAGGCTTTCGGCGTTGTCTTCGTCGTGACGAACTGATTGTAGTATCTGGAATTTACATCATCGCCCCAGTAATACGTATCATCCACCTGGGTATAGGAAAGTTCCGTTCCGGGATTCGGGAGAATGCCGAAGGCATACGTAAAGCTGAACTGTCCGCGCGGTGTTTTGCGGTTCCATTCGGTAGTTTCGCCTACACCGCCGTATCCGACATAGCCGCTTGTACAAAGATCCTCGTTCCAGGTGCCGTCCGCATCTTTCGTTACCATGGCCACTGTCGCACTGGTGCCGCCAGAACTTTTCTTTTCATTTTCAAATCCCCCTTACATGCAGAAATGTTTTTTACAGAAACCGTGCCTCCATCTTACAGATCGGGTTTCCGATTGAGGAAAACTTCTCCTCATATTCCGTCATTACATTTCCTTCTGAGAGAACCACATCGTGGTGCAGATCGTATGTGAATGCAGTGAGTTCCCATCCCTCTGCATTTTTCATCTCCTCAAGAGAGAAGTCAAACAGATCTTTATTATCGGTTTTGAATTCCAGTGTTCCGTCCTTCTTTAAAATCTTCTCGTACCGTGCAAGAAACTCATGCGACGTCAGTCTCCGCTTCGCATGGCGGTCCTTCGGCCACGGATCAGAGAAGTTGAGGTAAATGCGGTCCACTTCGCCTTCTGCGAATACTTCCGGAAGCTGGCGCGCGTCCATGCGGATGAAAAACAGGTTTTTAAGTTCTGTTTCTAATTTTTCACGTTTCTGTACCGCGCGGAGCAGTACGCTGTCGTACATCTCAATACCAATGTAGTTGATCTCCGGATGCAGAACCGCCATATCCATCAGGAAGCGTCCTTTTCCCATTCCAACCTCAATATGAATCGGATTTTCATTTCCAAAAACCTCAGCCCACCGTCCCCGGCAGCTCTCCGGTTCCTGCACAACGAACGGACAGGAAGCAATCACATCTTTTGATCCTCTGATATTTCTAAGGCGCATATGCGTAAAATTCCTTTCTTAAGTGATAAATATTAGAATAAAAGCCAATCATATCTAGTATATCATAGCTCCCGAAAAAGCAAAACAGAAAAATCCCGTTTTCAAATTTTCGAAGTTTTCAAAATACTGTATACAATATCAACCTGCACATAGCATTTCTTATCAGCAATATGACAATCGGATTGGATCCATATCGAAATCATATGAGGGGCCATCTTTTGGCTATTGATATTGGAAGAAAAAATATGACCCATTGTCTATTTTTAATCAAAAAGTCGATCGAAATCCCACTTTTTTTTACGATTTCAATATGTCAACTTTGGAAAAAAAGGTGTAGAATACTAACAGCAAAGATGCAGGAGTTTCTCCTGTACTTTTTGCCCTGTATATCAAAATTGGTCAGTGGACCAGGTTTGATTGTTATGCAAATATCATAAGGAGGGAAAGCGATGCTATGGAATCTGTAATTAACAAACTTGCAGAGATCGAAACGGCTGCTACTAAGATTATGCAGGCTGCCGAGAATCAGAAGAAGCTCCAGGATGAGCAGCAGGAAGAGCGGATTGCAAAATTCGATGCAGATCTGGAAGCAGAAACGGCAAAGCGGATTGAAGAGATTACAACGAAACTTCATTCTACTACAGATGCGGATCAGAAAAAGCAGCGGGACTCTGCCGCCGAACTTCTATCTTCACTGGACGCTTATTACGAACAGAATCACGGAACACTGTCCACGCAGATTTACGAAAACATTATAAGGAAGTGAAACGATGAGCGGTCTATTATCCTACAGCGGCCTTACCACAAAGATAAGAGCCATGCAGAGCCATCTTTTAAACGACCAGAATTTTCGGGAAATCGTGGAACTGGAGAGTGTACCGCAGGCAGTTTCTTACCTCAAGCAGCATAAAGGCTATGAGGATCTGTTTGAGGGCTACAACGAAGCTGACCTTCACCGGGGTCAGATCGAGAAAATGCTGCGCCTGACGGTGTACCGGGATTTTTCCAAGCTGTACCGTTTTGCAAATGTAGAGCAGAGAAAGTTTCTTGCACTCTACTTCAAACGATACGAAGTGTCCGTTATCAAAGAATGCCTGAACACGGTATTTGATCACCGTGATGTGGTATTGAACCTGTCCATATTCGACGAGTTCTTTAACAAGCATTCCCAGCTGGACATCAATCTTCTGGCGTCCTCCAGGACGATCGAAGAACTGATTGCGAACCTGAAAGGGACAGAATATTATGCCCCGTTGTCGCAGCTCGCGGATATCGAGCGTCCGACCCTGTTCGACTATGAGATGACCCTGGATCTGTATTACTTTGCACAGATGTGGAAAGACAGATCAAAAGTAGTGACAAAGCGGGATCTGGAAGAGCTGACCGCTGCATGGGGAAGCAAGTTTGACATGCTGAACCTTCAGTGGATCTACCGTTCCAAACGCTATTATCACATGACCAGCGCACAAATCTACGCCCTGCTGATTCCGGTTCATCACCGGCTGAAAAAGGATGTGGTAAAGGCACTGGTAGAAGCCGAGAATATGAGTGCATTTTCCCAGCTGCTGGAACAAACCTATTATGCGAAACGGTATGATTCCTTCAAGGTCGATACGCTGGAATCCATGTATGCAGCCATTATGAAGCACATACTTTCCAGTGAATCCAGACAGGATCCTTATTCCGTTGCCACAATATACTCATACCTCTATCACAAAGAGCACGAGGTAAACCGGCTTATTATTGCACTCGAGTGCGTACGTTACCGTATCAGCGCTGACGAGGCAATGCAGCATATCGCAAAAACTTAATACACGGGGAGGTGTACTCATTGATTGTCAAGATGAAATTTTTGAGCATCACCGGGCCGAAAGCCGACATTGACCGTGTGGTCAACACTTATCTCTCAAAATATGAGATACATCTGGAAAACGCTCTGACGGAGCTGTCTACGATGCAGAATATCACACCGTATATCCAGATCAACCCATACAAAGAGACCTTAAAACAGGCGGAAGATTTTACAGCACTTCTGCCGGAAGAGAAGCGTACCACCACGAAAAGACTTTCCCTGGAAGATGCCATCAACTGTGTCCATGGTTTGGATCACACCCTTGGCCAGTTGAACCAGGAGCGTACAGAACTGGAAGCAAAAAAGAAAGACTTGATGGAAAAAGCACAGAAAATCGAGCCGTTCCAGGATCTGCACTGCAATCTTTCCTCCATTCTGGATTTCCACTTTATTAAATTCAGATTCGGAAAGATCACAAAAGAGTATTACAACAAATTTGAGAGCTACTGCTATGAGAACAGCGATACGGTATTCTACCGCTGCCATTCCGATGAGCAGTATGTATGGGGCATTTACTTCTGCCCAAGAGATCAGGTCACGAAAGTGGACGCCGTATTCTCATCCCTGCACTTCGAAAGAATCTACGTTCCGGACGAGTACAGCGGAACGCCGGAGGATGCTTACGCAGCACTTCAGGCAGAAATCAAAAAGACAGACGATGCACTCAGCGAGTGCTCACGGAAACTGGCAAAATGCCTTTCGGATTCCGCAGAGGATCTGGTTGCAGCAAAAGAGCAGTTAGAGCAGCTCTCCGGCAACTTTGATGTCCGTCGCCTGGCAGCCTGCACGAAATCCAAGAAGGAAACCTTCTATATTCTGTGCGGCTGGATGTCGGAAAAAGATGCCGATTCCTTCCAGAAGGACATCGAAAACGACACAAATCTCTTCTGCTTTATCGAGGATGATGCAAACAACGTTCTGCGTCAGCCGCCGACAAAGCTGAAAAATCCGAAAATCTTCCGTCCGTTTGAGATGTACGTGAAGATGTACGGACTGCCAAATTACAATGAAATTGACCCTACGATTATCGTAGGACTTACCTATGCATTTATTTTCGGAATCATGTTTGCCGATGTAGGGCAGGGACTGTGTCTGCTGATTGGCGGCGCACTGCTGTACCACTACAAGAAGATGGATCTGGCAGCGATCATGAGTACCTGCGCGGTATTCTCTGTGATCTTCGGATTCTTGTTCGGCAGCTTCTTCGGATTTGAGAATGTCATACCGGCCCTCTGGCTGCATCCGAAGGAAGCGATGACAACGCTTCCGTTCATCGGTTCGATGAACACCGTATTTGTCGCAGCGGTTGCATTTGGTATGTTCATGATTCTGACAGGAATGGTTCTGCATATGATCAATGCAGCAAGAAACCATAAGCTCGGCGAGCTTCTGTTCAGCCAGAACTCCCTGGCAGGCTTCATTTTCTACGGAGCCCTTGCCGTTACACTCGTTCTCCTGTTCAGCGGCCATAAAGCTCCGGCTGTCGGCGTGATGGTAGTCATGTTCGGTATTCCGCTTCTTGCGATCTTCTTAAAAGAGCCACTGGAGCGTATGGTAGAGAAGAAGGGCAATGCATTTCCGGAGACCGGAAAGGGAATGTTCTTTGTACAGGCATTCTTCGAACTCTTCGATGTGCTTTTGAGCTACTTCTCCAACACAATTTCCTTTGTCCGTGTCGGCGCATATGCAGTCAGCCATGCGGCTATGATGGAGGTTGTCCTGATGCTCGGCGGACCAACAGGCGGCGGCAGCATCAGCTGGCCGGTTATTGTTCTCGGAAATGTCTTCGTTGCCTGCCTTGAGGCACTGCTGGTAGCGATCCAGGTACTGCGTCTGGAGTATTACGAGATGTTCAGCCGGTTCTATGAAGGAGATGGAAAACCGTTTGTTCCGTTTTTGAAAAAAGGCGAGAAATAAAAGAGGATTCAGAGCCATGCAAAATGGAAGCGAATATGGCGGGAAGCTGTATCGGGAAAAAGTGAAAATGGCTCCGGATCGCAGCAAAGAGTAAATTTAATGACTTAACTTCAGGAGGAAAACTATTATGAACTCAGCATTTGTACAGGTACTTACTGCAATCGCAATGGTATTAACCATCGTTGTTCCTATGACTTATTACTTCAAAGGTGAGCACAACAAAAATCGTTACAAAAAATCTCTGGCAGCCAATGTAAGCGGCTTCTTCGGCCTTCTGCTGATCGCAACCGTTGTTTCCTTCGCAGGCGCAACAACTGCATCTGCTGCAACAGAAGCAGGCGCTGGTCTTGCAACCGGTCTTGGTTACATCGGTGCAGCTCTTGTTACAGGTCTTTCCGGTATTGGTTCCGGTATCGCCGTTGCATCTTCCGCAAGCGCAGCTCTTGGAGCAATCAGCGAAGACGGCAGCATCTTTGGTAAATCCATGATCTTCGTAGCTATGGCCGAAGGTATCGCTCTGTATGGTCTGATCATCTCCTTCATGATTCTTGGTAAACTTTGATTCCAAAACCGGAAGGTATTGATCTTCACCTTAAGTTGGAGGAATCATAAATGAAAATGTTCTTGATCAGTGATAACGTAGACACTCAGACGGGCATGCGCCTGGCCGGAGTGGAAGGCGTTGTCGTTCATGAGCGCGAGGAGCTTTATGATACACTGCAGAAAACACTGGCAGACAAAGAGATCGGAATTATTCTCCTTACAGAAAAGTTCGGGAAGGAATTCCCGGACATTCTGGAGGATGTCCGCCTCAACCATAAGCTTCCGCTGCTCATTGAAATTCCGGACCGTCACGGTACCGGAAGAGCGCCGGACTTTATCACTTCCTTTGTAAATGAATCTATTGGATTAAAACTGTAAGAATGCCCTGGAGGTGACACACATTGACTACTGAGGAAAAACTTCAGAATTTTTATAATCATTCCCTGGACAGTGCAAACCGTGAAGCAGAACGTGTGATCGGCGATCACCAGAAAGCTCTGGATAAGATCTTTGAGGAGCATAAAGCAACCGCAAGACGTCAGGCAGAAGAAGAAGTTGCTGCCGAGACCGAGAAAGCAAAACGTGATGTCAATAAGACACTGTCTGCGGATCAGCTTCATATCAGACGGAAGCTGTCCCGTAAAAATCTGGAATTAAAAGAAAAACTGTTTAAAGAAGTTCGTGAAAAACTTACCGCTTATAAAAAGGATCCATCCTATGAGGAGTATCTGGAGCGCAAAATCCGCGAAGCCGTTACGTTTGCCGGAAATGACAAACTGACCTTATATCTGGATCCGTCAGACGAAGCTCATAAGGCTTCCCTGGAGCAGAAACTCTCCGTAACCCTTACCATTTCGGCCATGCCGTTCCTTGGCGGCGTGCGCGCGGTCATTCCGGAGAAAAATATTCTGATCGATAATTCCTTCGAGACCCTTCTGAACGAAGAGCGGGAGAATTTCATCTTTCACGGAGGTGTAGAGCATGAATAAAACCGGAGTTATCTATGGAATCAACGGTCCGGTCGTATATCTGAAAGGAAACACCGGATTTAAAATGTCCGAGATGGTTTACGTTGGTAAAGAACGTCTGGTCGGCGAGGTTATTGCCCTGACAAAGGATACCACTACAGTACAGGTTTTCGAGGAAACCACAGGACTGAAACCAGGCGAAACAGTTACCGCATCCGGAGATGCCCTCTCTGTTACACTGGGACCTGGAATCCTGAACAACATTTTTGACGGTATTGAGCGTCCGCTGTCCGAGATTGCAAAGCAGTCCGGTAAATATATCAGCCGCGGTCTTACCGTAGATTCTCTGGATACAGAGAAAAAATGGGATGTCCATGTAACTGTTTCAGAAGGCGAAGAGCTGATGGGCGGCGCAATCATTGCAGAGACACAGGAGACCCGTTCCATCGTACACAAATCGATGGTTCCGCCGGATGTCAACGGCACGGTTATCTGGGCTGCCAAAGACGGAAAGTACACCATCCTTGACCCGATTGTAAAACTGAAACTGGAAGACGGCACCGAAAAAGAGATCACACTGGCACAGAAATGGCCGATCCGTGTACCGCGTCCAACCCTGAAAAGATATCCGGCATCCGTTCCGCTGATCACAGGACAGCGTATCCTGGATACGATGTTCCCGATCGCAAAAGGCGGCACAGCAGCCATCCCTGGCGGATTCGGTACCGGAAAAACCATGACCCAGCACCAGATCGCAAAATGGTCTGATGCCGATATCATCATCTATATCGGATGTGGAGAGCGTGGAAACGAGATGACACAGGTTCTGGAGGAGTTCCAGGAACTGATCGACCCGAAGAGCGGCAACCCGCTAATGGACCGTACCACCCTGATCGCCAACACATCCAACATGCCTGTTGCAGCCCGTGAGGCATCTCTGTATTCCGGACTGACACTGGCTGAGTATTACCGCGATATGGGCTATGATGTAGCAATCATGGCAGACTCCACATCCCGTTGGGCAGAGGCACTCCGTGAGCTGTCCGGCCGTCTGGAGGAAATGGCTGCCGAGGAAGGTTTCCCGGCATATCTGGCATCCCGTCTGTCCGCTTTCTATGAGCGTGCCGGCATGATGCAGACCCTTTGCGGCGCAGAGGGAAGCGTATCCATCATCGGAGCTGTATCTCCGCAGGGTGGTGACTTCTCCGAGCCTGTTACCATGAACACCAAACGTTTCGTCCGCTGCTTCTGGGGACTGGACAAATCTCTGGCTTACGCCCGTCATTTCCCGGCGATCCACTGGCTGACCAGCTACAGTGAATACCTGCAGGATCTGTCGCCGTGGTACAAAGATCACGTAAACAAAAACTTTGTAGATATGCGGAACCAGTTAATGGGAATCCTGAACTCCGAGAGCTCCCTGATGGAAATTGTAAAACTGATCGGTAGCGATGTTCTTCCGGATGACCAGAAGCTGACCCTGGAAATCGCCAGAGTTATTCGACTGGGCTTCCTGCAGCAGAACGCATTCCATCCAGATGACACCTGCGTATCCTTGGAAAAACAGTACAAGATGATGGAAGTTATTCTTTATCTGTACAAGAAATCCAAAGCGCTCGTGACGATGGGCATGCCAATGTCCGTACTGAAAGAGGACAAGATCTTCGACCGCGTCGTTTCTATTAAATACGATGTACCGAATGACCGTCTGGATCTGTTTGACACATACAAAAAAGATATCGACACCTTCTACGATAAGGTACTCGAGAAGAATGGTTAAGGAGGGAATTCATCATGGCAATTGAATATTTAGGCCTTAGTGAGGTCAATGGCCCTCTGGTTGTTCTGGAAGGTGTAAAAAATGCTTCCTACGAGGAAATCGTAGAATTTACCGTAGACGGCAATGAGAAAAAACTGGGACGTATCGTTGCTGTATACGAAGACAAAGCCGTTATTCAGGTATTTGAGGGAACCTCGAGCATGTCTCTTACCAATACCCATACCCGTCTGACCGGACATCCTATGGAGATCGGACTTTCCGAAGAAATCCTTGGACGTACCTTCGACGGTATCGGAAAACCGATCGACCGCATGGGACCGATTGACGCAGAGGTAAGAAGAAACGTCAACGGCCTGCCGCTGAACCCGGTTACCCGTAAATACCCAAGAAACTATATCCATACCGGTATTTCTGCAATCGACGGTCTGACCACCCTGATTCGTGGACAGAAGCTGCCGATCTTCTCCGGAAACGGACTTCCGCACGACCAGCTGGCAGCACAGATCGTACAGCAGGCATCCCTTGGAGATTCCGATGAGAAGTTTGCAATCGTATTTGCCGCTATGGGTGTTAAATACGACGTAGCAGAGTTCTTCCGCCGGACCTTTGAGGAAAGCGGTGTATCTGACCACGTTGTTATGTTCCTGAACCTGGCAAACGACCCGGTTGTAGAGCGTCTGATCACCCCGAAGGTAGCACTGACAGCTGCCGAGTACCTTGCATTCGAGAAAGGCATGCATATCCTGGTTATCCTGACCGATATCACATCCTTCTGCGAGGCTATGCGTGAGGTTTCCTCCTCCCGTGGAGAGATTCCTTCCCGTAAAGGTTATCCTGGATACCTGTACAGTGAGCTGGCTACGCTGTATGAGCGCGCCGGAATCGTACAGGGCGTAGAGGGATCCGTAACACAGATTCCGATCCTGACCATGCCAAACGATGATATCACTCACCCGATCCCTGACCTTACCGGTTATATCACCGAAGGTCAGATCGTTCTGGACAGACAGCTTC
>OGPZ01002254.1_pt1 | contig 12009 bp, 8 predicted proteins | sample 1553111 | NCBI WGS metagenome assembly OGPZ01 (sample SAMEA2579968, study PRJEB22360) | human gut metagenome
CCAGCCGTATTTCTCAGCCAGCTCGCTGCAGATCGCGCCGTAGGTGTCCATGCGTTTTCTCATCCAGTCCTCCCCATTTGGCTCCATGTAGTATGGGGTCATGAGGAAAATTCCTTTTACATTATCTTTTACGGAAAGAATCATCTTTTCGACGTTGGAACGGTACTCCTCCGGCGATACCTGCTCGTCCGGGATGGCCGGGCTGTCGAACTGTCTCCAGACGTCGTTGATGCCGATGCAGATGGATACCCAGTCTGGTTTTAATGATACGACATCGCGGTCGAAGCGCTGCAGCAGGTCACGGCTTGTGTTTCCGCCGATACCGGAGTTTGTCACGCGGAGATATACCTCCGGGTAGAATGCTGCAAGCATGTTTTCGACGATTCGGACATAACTCTTTCCGACATTTTCAAATAAACCTTCCCCCACCGGCTGTGCACTCTCCATATCCGTTACGGAATCCCCTGCAAATACAATCCGGTCCATGTGTTTAAAAATCATTTTTTTGCCTCCCATAAATTTAGAAAAACCATCTGAACCCATTATAGTCTTACAGTTTCGACCGTGCAAGGCAAATTTTGTGTAAAAAAATCCGGCCGCGAAACACTGTTTTTCAGTGCCCCTCAGCCGGGAATTTCATTTTCTTTTCTTACTCAATTCCATCCATATACGCATTGTAAATCGCCGGATCAATATTCTCTTTGATCGACTCATACACGCTCTGGGATGCCTCGCGGATGTCAGCTCTTGTCTGGTCATCGAGTGTCAGAATCTTCGTTCCGCTCTCCTCGATTTTCGCGATCTTGTCGACAATACGGGCATCGGACTGCTCTCTTGCGTACTCGGTCGCAATCTTTGCGGCCTCTGTCATGATCTCCTGCTCGTCTGCAGGCAGATCCTGGAAGAAATCATCGTTGACGATCAGGGAAATCAGATGCGGCAGATGGTTCGTCTCCACTACGTAATCCTGCTGCTCATACAGGTTATTCGAAACGATGACCTCATACGGGTTCTCCTGTGCATCAATCGTGTGCTGCTGCAGGCCGATGTAAACCTCACTGAAGCTCATCGGCGTCGGGTTGGCACCGATGGCTTTCCAGAATGCCAGATGGTAGCTGTTCTCCATGGTACGGATCTTCTGACCCTTGAAATCCGAAAAGCTGTAAACCGGCTTATTCGTACTCATGACACGAAATCCCTGATCTGCCATACCGAGCAGGTGATAGCCTCCCTCCGTATAAACATTGCTGATCAGCTCGTAAAACTCCGGATTATCGATCTTCTCACGGCATTCATCGAGAGAATCAAACACACACGGCAAATCAAACACGGCAAGATCACCCATAAAGGAAACCTGCGGTGCCGTATTCTGTACGACAAACGGAATATCGCCGTCGGCACACGTTTCCAGCAAATCGCGGTCGCCGCCGAGCGTTGAGTTTGCGTAAACCTGAATTTTCATCCTTCCATCGCTCAGCTCTGAAATCTCTTCCGCGAACTTCTCGGCAAAGATCTGTGTTACCGTGTCCTCCGGGCTCGCCGTTGCCAGCGGCCAGGAATAGCGCTGTGTCGTCTCTTCTCCGGAGGAGCCGCAGCCGGCAAGCGATGCGCCAAGCGCAATGACAGCGGCAAGTGCCGTCACTTTTCGGAAAAGCTTTTTCTTTTTTGTCATCTTTTTCATTGTCCTTCGCTCCTCCCTATAAAATTCCAATCGAAATCGCCGGAATAAACGTAATCAGCAGCAGTGCCGCAAGGAAGAAACCGATCATCGGCATAGCCTTCTTTGCGATCTGCATGACCGGAACCTCGGTCAGGGAGCTTGCCACGAACAGGTTGACGCCGATCGGCGGTGTTACGAAGCCGATCGCCAGGTTGACAACCATGATCACACCAAACTGAATCGGATCCATACCGATTGCCTGTACGATCGGCAGCAGGATCGGGGTCAGAATCAGGATTGCCGGTGTGGTATCCATCACCATTCCGACAATCAGCAGGAATACGTTGATGATCAGAAGGATCGCAACCGGGCTGTGGAAGTTGTTCAGAATGAACTCACTGACCGTCTGCGGCACCTGCATCAGCGTCAGGACACGGGAAAATGCTGTCGATGCCGCCAGGATGAACAGGATCGGAGTAAAGGTGCGAATCGCCTCAACCAGAATGGACCAGATGTCGCGGATGCGGATACTCCTGTACACAAAAAGGCTGATGATCAATGCATAGAATACGGAGATAACAGCCGCCTCGGTCGGGGAAGCAACGCCGCTGTAGATACAGCCGAGGATAATCACCGGGCTAAGTAATGCAAAAAAGCTCTCTCTTAAAACGCGAAGCAAACCTTTGTCATGCAACGTTTTGACTTCTGCATAAATCTTCTCCCTATCCTCCCCGTACCGTTTGCAGTGATAGATGGCATAAAGCATCAGCAGCAGACCGATCATCAGACCCGGTACAATTCCGGCAAGGAACAGGTCACTGACCGAAGCACCGGAAGCCATACCGTACATGATGAACGGAATACTCGGGGGAATGATAACGCCAAGGCCGCCGGCAACTGCCACAATCGCTGTGGAGAATGTCAGATCATAACCAAGAGTAGTCAGAATCGGGATTGTCATGCTTCCGACAGCAGCAACGGTCGCCGGAGCGGAACCGGAAATCGCACCATAGAAAAGGCAGGTGACGATAACGGCGCACGGCATACCTGCGGTGAATTTTCCGAGAAAATAGGCAAAGACATCAAACAGTTTTTTGGAGATGCCTCCCTTAGCCATGATGATACCGGAGAGGACGAACATCGGAACTGCCAGCAGGGGGAAGGAATCGAGACCTCCGAACATGGCACGGATCAGATATTTGGCTCCTACCGTAAAGGACGGGTCAAACACAGACGGAAGCACAGATGTGATTCCAAGGGTAATCGATACCGGAACAGCGATGACCAGCAATGCAACAAAAATCAAAAATAATACTACGACCGGCATTAGCGTTCCTCCTCGTTTGAATTTTTAATCGTATGAATGCGGTTGTCGATACCCGCGTTCAGGGCATTTTCTGTGGCGTTATCTGCTCCGGCATTTGCCTCAATGAAGGATTCCGGCGTATTGCGCTCCGGATGGGCCGGGTCGAAAACGTTCTCACCGCGTGCCACGCGGAACTCGATCATCCACCGCTGCAAAACACGAAAGGCAACCAGCACAAAGGAGACGAGCGGTGCTGCCTGGATAAAGTACATCGGGATTTTGCAGGCCGGGGAAAGCTGGCCGCTTTTAACCGACGACATCATATAGGAAAAAGCAAACGGAATCATATAGATGAAAAAAATCAGTTCAAATGTATGATTCACAATTTTGAAGATGGCTTTTCCTCTCCGCGGGAAAATCGCAACAAACTGCTCAATTTTGATGGAAAGGCATTTCTTGCTGCAGTAGCTGACGCTTAAAAAACCGCACCAGATAAAAATATATCTGGTCAGCTCTTCCGACCACGACAGCGACATGCCAAGAACGTAACGGCAGAAAACCTGAACTCCCATGATCAGCGTCATGGCGATCAGACCGATCACAAGAAGAAATTCTTCGAGGTTTTCATCCAGCCAGTGAAATACTCTCTTCATAAAAGGCATACCTCCGTTAAATTTATAACAGAACAATAATACAAAAGGGACATCGGCATCAACAGCAAAGCTAAAAATACCGGTGTCCCCTAAAGAAAAAACGGTTACATGGCTTTGTGAAGCAGATCCAGAACGGTGCTCAGATCATTCACACCCATCTGACCCGGTGCGGATGCTTTCTTTGCCGCGCCGAAGGTCATGGAAGAGCCAAACACCTCACCGCAAAGACGGCTGATCACGCCGGTGCCTGCCATCGACATGGTGATGATCGGTCTGTCCGCATAATTGGTGGTCATTTCCTCTGTTGCCGCAAGCAGGGTCAGAACGTCTTTCTTATTCTGCGGCATAACAGCGATCTTCGGAATATCTGCGTTCATATCCTGCATTTTGCGCAGTCTGTAGATGATGTCTGCTTTTGCAGGAGTTTTGAAGAAATCATGGTTGGAAGCAACAACCTTTACGCCTGCTGCGTGTGCACCGTCGATGATCTTCTTTACAATGTCATCTCCGGTAAAGATCTCAACATCCACCAGATCCACATATCCGGTCTGTGCTGCTTTGATGTTCAGCTCCGCATAGGCTGTCGGCTCAATCGCTTTTTCACCGCCCTCTTTGGAGGTACGGAATGTCATCAGAAGCGGAATATTGCCGAGTGCTTCGCGGAGGTCTTTTAACACGTCCTCTACCTGTGCAAAGTCGAATACACCCTCGAACCAGTCTACACGCCATTCTACAACGTCAACCGGAATCGAATGGAAAGTTTTTGCTTCTTCGATGATATCGTTTTTGGTAACGCCTACGATCGGAACGATGATCTTCGGTGCACCGGCACCGATTTCAATATCACGAACTTTTACTGTATTCATGTGTTTTTCCTTCTTTCTTCAATATTAACCCTAACTTTTCTTTTGCAGGCTTTTCTTTTTCACGCCCGGATTCCCTGGTACTTCGTACTCCCGCAATCCTTAACCTCATTTTAGTTGTCCTGCTGTGCAAGTTCAACCATTTTTTTATAGCGAATGTTTACAAACAGTCCAAGCGCAACACCAACTGCGGTCAGAACGATGTTCATGGTCATAACGCCGGACGGCTGCATTTTAGATGCTGCGGTCAGGATGGTGTAGTTGCAAAGAGAAGATGCAATCATAACCAATGCGGTTACGGTTCCTTTGATTTTCGGGAACAGCATATTGCAAACGGAAGTTGCGATCTGAAGCAGTCCGCCTGCGCCTGCCCATCCGATAATGAAAGCACCGGCAATCATCAGCGGTTTGCTCTGTCCCATCAGGACAGCAATCATAGTTACAAGGCAAATGGCCGGGTAAACAACGATGAAACGAACATCTTTGATTTTTCTGGTCAGGAACGCTGTTACGATCAGTGCCAGCATGGTTCCTGCAGAATAATAGGTCTGCATGATGGACGGATCAGCCCAGCCTACATTCTCTTTTGCAAAGTTCTGTGCACAGTTCAGCCACAGCTGGAATGTACCGGTGCAGGTGAATCCGATCAGGATCATGGCGATGGATTCGAAGGAGAAATGTGTATGTTTCAGACTGTCGATCAGGCCCTCTTTTTTGCCGGATGCTTTCTGGTCAGCGTCTGGCAGCGGGAACAGGAATACCAGTACAAAAAGTACGATATAAGCGATTCCGCATCCGTAGAATAACGGATTGTAGGAGGTAAGGCCTGCTGCTGTAGAAGTAACAGCTACACCAAGAACAAATGGAAGCAGCATCTGAGCAATTGCGATGAAGAATTTGATTCCCATGGTAGCAACGCCAGGAGCTTTGTAAATAATCTCGGATACTGCCGGGTAAATACCGGTATCCAGGAAGGAGTTTGCGATACCGCCGATGATGGCGCATACGTAAGCGATGGTGTAACCGCCGTGTGTTCCTGCATTAAATGCAAGAGCAAGGCCGATCAGGTAAATTGCATAGGAAGCACTTCCGATTGCAGTGGAAATGCGGCGTCCGAGTTTGTCGGACAGAGGACCTGCAAATGGCAGTGCGATCAGACGGCCAAGACCGAGTGCTGCGGAAATTGCGGTAATTGCCATTGCTTCCACTCCCCAAGCTGCTGCCAGAGCCTCTTTGATGACTGCCTGGCCCAGGATGGAGCATCCAACACCGTGGATAAAGTAGTTCAAGTACAGAATTAATGCACTTGGCAGGTATTTCTTGTTCATGGTTTCTCTCCTTTTTAAATAGATTATGTTGAGGTCAAATTGTCTTTTTCCTCTGTTCGGTTCATCCTTTTGTTTTGTCACAAACAACAGATTACCAGTTTCGTGAATGTTAAAAAAATAACATTTGCCTTTATTTTAACAGTGAAAACGTGTACGGTCTAATGCTTTTAAAGGAAAAAACCAATGCATTGAATGCATTGATGTGGTATACTTGAGTTATCATAATAAGAGGAAGCAAAGACTTTCTTACGGAACCATTTTTTCAGGAGGAAAATCCACATGACACTGAATCAGATTCTCTATTTCCGAAAGGTTGCCCGGCTGGAAAATTATCACCAGGCGGCGGAGGAACTTTATATTTCCCAGCCATCCCTGAGCCGTTCCATGGCTGCCCTTGAAAGTGAGCTTGGGATCACACTGTTTGAAAAGAAAGGGCGCGGTGTTGTCCTTACCAATGCCGGCCGCCTTTTTCTGGAGCATGCAGACCGGATCGCAGGCGACTGTGACATTGCGGCAGGCAAGATGAAAGAGCTCGCCTCCGGTGGCGGCAAAATCAACATCGGTTATATTTTTCCACTTGCCGGACATTATATTCCGCACAATGTCCGCACCTTTCTGGACAAAGAAGAAAACAAAAACGTTGCCTTTAGCTTCTGGCAGAACCATACCCCGGCCATTGCACAGAAGGTGAAATCCGGTGAACTCGATCTTGGGTTTGGCGGCTTTTTAAAGCGCGATGACATGGAGGTTTTTCCGTTGATCCAGCAGCCGCTTGTCATCGTGTCCCCGGAACAGCATCCCATTGCCGATGAACCGGAGGTTCCGCTTGTAAAGCTTACCCGTTATCCGGTGATCGGCTACGACCGCGCCTCCTGGATGGGAGCTTATACCGGTCATCTCTACCGAAAATATCAGCTTCATCCGAATATTATCATGGAATGCCCGGATGAATATTCGATTGTGGCACTGGTGCGTGAAAATTTCGGTATCGCGCTTATGCCGCGAACCGATATTCTGGAACAGGCAGACGGCATCCGTATCCATACGCTGAACGGTCTCGAGATTTATCATCAGACTTTTATGTTCTGGATGAAGAACCGCTACCGGCTTCCAGCTGTCGAACGGTTTACCGAATACATGAAACAGCACGCTGACATTATCGAAGAGTCCAGAAACGATAGCGAAAACGTATCAAAAGTTTATCTGAAAGATATTGTTAATTTTTAGTCGAAAGAGTTATGATGGATTTGTCACAAACAGAGGATTACCGCTCATGTAATGAATAAGGAGAAATTTTCATGAAGAGTGCTTACCCAAAAATTTTCGAGCCAATTACCATCAAACGAACAACGATTAAAAACCGTATTGCAATGACCCCGATGGGAACCAACTACGGTGAGACAAGCGGTGAGATGAGTAACCGTCATATGAATTATTACTCACTCCGTGCAAAAGGCGGCACAGGTCTTATCATTCTCGAGAATGCAAACATCGAATATCCGGCAGGTTCCAATGGTACAAGCCAGATTCGTATCGATCACGACAGCTTTATGCCGCGCTACTATCAGTTAGTCGAAAATCTTCATAAAAACGGTGCTACCGTAGCAATTCAGATCAACCACGCCGGAGCTTCCGCATCTTCCGCAAGAACCGGTATGGAAACCGTTTCTTCTTCCAACATCCCGACAAAAGCCGGCGGAGAAACCCCTCGCCCGATGACAAAAGAAGAAATCATGACAACCGTGAAAAAATACGGCGAGGCTGCAAAACGTGTGCAGGCCATCGGCTTTGATGCCCTTGAAATCCACTGCGGCCACTCCTACCAGATGAGCCAGTTTATCTCCCCGTATTACAATAAAAGAACCGATGAATTCGGTGGTTCTGTAGAAAACCGCCTGCGCTTCCCGCGTATGGTTCTCGAAGAAGTACGTAAAAACGTCGGACCGTGGTTCCCGATCATCGTCCGTATCTCTGCTGAGGAGCGTGTTCCGGGAGGAAATACTCTGGAAGATACCCTCGAGTACCTCGAGTACCTGGATGAGTTCGTAGATATGTATGACGTATCCTGCGGCCTCAACCCATCCCTGCAGTATCAGATCGACTCCAACTTCCTGCCGGATGGATGGCGTTCCTACATGGCAAGAGCCGTAAAAAATAAATTCAAAAAACCGGTTATCAATGCTGGTAACTACCGTGACCCGAAGGTCGTTGAAAAAGTTCTCGAGAGCGGCGATGTAGATATCGTCGGAATGGGACGCGGCCTGATCGCTGAGCCGAACTGGGTGAAAAAAGTTGAGAACGGTGAGGAAGATCTTCTTCGGAAATGTATCTCCTGTAACGTTGGATGTGCCGGAAACCGTATCGGCGTCAACCGCCCGATCCGTTGTACCGTAAACCCGGCTGTTCCGGAAGGCGATATTTACAAAGCACTGAAAGTAAATAAAAACTGCAACGTTGTTGTTGTCGGCGCCGGTACTGCCGGTATGGAAGCAGCCTGCACCGCAGCAGAAGTCGGATGCAACGTTTTCGTACTTGAGAAAAACGATCACATCGGCGGTCTTTCCACTTTCATCTCCGATCTTCCAAGCAAGACCCGTATGAAAGATTTCCCGAAATACCTTGAGGCAAGAGCCGCCAGACTGAAAAACCTGTATATTTTCCTCAACACCGAAGCTACGGTGGATAAGATCAAACAGTTCAAACCGGACATCATTGTAAACTCCACCGGTTCCGTTCCGCTTGTTCCACCGATCAAAGGCCTGAAAGAGAACATCGATGCCGGAAACGTAAATACCATCTTTGGTATGATCAACAATGTAAACGCCGGAAAATATCCGGAAGAAGCCTGTCAGAGCAAGAAAGTCGTTGTAGTCGGCGGCGGTTCCGTAGGACTTGACGTTATTGAATACTTTGCACCGAGAGGCGCCGAGTGTACCATCATCGATATGCTGCCGCAGATCGGTATGCTTGCAGACCCGATCACCAAATGCTCCATGCGTGAGACACACGACAAATACGGTGTAAAAGAATATGTCAACACCGCTCTTCAGGAAGTAAAAGAAAACGCATTCACTGTAAAGCTTCCGGACGGAACCATCCAGGATCTCACCTTCGATTATGGATTCAACTGCCTTGGAATGCGCTCCAACAACCCGATTCTTCCGGAGCTTCAGGAAGCATTCGCCGATACCCATACTTATATTTATACCATCGGCGATTCCGTACGCGCACGCCGCATCATGGAAGGTACCATGGAAGGCCGTGCGATCCTGAATGTACTGGAGTCCCAGGGATACCTGCATCTGGAGCCGCTTGAGTAATCCCCAGCATCGCTTTCTTACCCAGCGAAATAACAAGTGCTTCACTGCATAAGGGAACGATAACGATTCCACTACTTTAAGCAGCCCGACAAAAACTGTATATCATCTGCTACGCTGTTTCTTTTTCAAAATGACAAGATACCAGGGTCAAAAGGTCAAAAAACCTTTTGACTCCAACATCAATGACAACAGCGCAGCATAAAAAAAGAAAAGAGGAAAATATCATGCCAAATATTACAGGACATACCGAATTAGTTGGATTAATGGCTTACCCGATCCGTCATACCCAGTCTCCGACAACCCACAACCTTGCATACGACAAAAACGGAGATGATGTCATTCAGCTTGCTTTCGAAGTTGATAACGATTCTTTAAAAGATGCTGTGCAGAGTATCCGCGCGCTGAAAATGCTCGGTTCCAATATTTCCATGCCAAACAAAACTGTCGTCCACAAATATCTGGACGAAGTAGATGAAGCAGCTAAGTTATGCGGCGCTATCAATACCGTAGTCAACCTCCGCGACGAAAACGGTCAGGTAACCGGAAAACTGAAAGGCTACAACACCGATGGTATGGGATACTGGCAGGCACTGACCGAAGAGGGCATCGATTTCAAGGGAATGAAGATGGTCCTGATCGGAACCGGCGGTGCTGCTACTGCAATTGCAGTGCGCGGTGCTCTGGATGGAGTTGCAGAAATTGAAATCTTCAATATCAAAGACAAATTCTACAGCCGTGGAGAGGAAATTGTTGATCTGATCAATAAGAACACCAACTGCAAGGCTACCATGAACGATCTGGCAGACAAAGACCTCCTGAAAGAAAAAATGCACGCAGCTGACCTGTTCTGCGATGCTACCGGCGTAGGAATGCATCCACTCGAAGACCTTTCCAACATTCCTGATCCTTCCTTCTTTAAAAAAGATCTCATCGTAACGGATACCGTTTACGCTCCGCGCGAAACCGTTATGATGAAACAGGCAAAAGAAGCAGGATGTGAAAAAGTATTCAACGGCATGGGCATGATGCTGTTCCAGGCACTCATCGCAATCAAGCTGTACACCGGAAAAGATACTCCGGTTGACTACATGAAAGAGAAACTTGGAATCTGATTTCCGGGCGAATCTTTTCCATCTTAAACCTTAATCAAAAACCAACACGAAAAGAGGAAATGAACTTTGCGTCATTTCCTCTTTTTTTCTTGCTTTCTTTCGGCATCTGGAGTATAATTCACTTCATATAGTAGCAGTTTAAAGTGCTACAGCACGATTTATCATCATGCGGAAATACGAGGAGAGAGAGGATTTCAAATTATGTCAAAACACATCACAGGACACACCGGATTATTATGTTTACTCGGAAGCCCGGTTGCACACAGTGTTTCTCCGGAAATGCACAACGAAGCATGCGACCAGCTCGGCCTTGATTATAGCTACCTTGCCTTTGATGTACCGGAAGACAAAATGCCGCAGGCAGTCGAAGGACTCCGCACCATGGGTGCAAGAGGCTGGAATATCACCATGCCTGGCAAAAATATCATGTGCAAATTGGCAGACAAGGTTTCTCCTGCTTCGGAGATCTCCGGCGCATGTAATACCATCGTCAACGACAACGGCGTTCTCACCGCTTACACCACCGACGGTGTCGGCTTCATGAGAGCAGTTGCAGAAAACGGCGTAGACATCATCGGCAAAAAGATGACTCTGCTCGGTGCCGGCGGCGCTGCTACTGCAATCCTGGTACAGGCAGCCCTCGACGGCGTGGCTGAGATCAATGTATTCAACGTCAGAGACAATTTCTTCGGAAGAGCCGAGGAAATCGTCGCAAAACTCAATGAGCGTACTTCCTGCAAGGTTACCCTGCACGACTTCTCCGATCCGGAAGTCCTTCGCGCATCCATCGCAGACAGCGCCATTCTTGTCAACGGAACTTCCGTCGGAATGGCTCCAAAAACCGAGAACACCATCATCACCGACACAACGATGTTCCACAAAGACCTGTTCGTATTCGATGTCATCTACAATCCTCAGGAGACCCGTTTACTGCGCGAAGCAAGAGCGGCAGGCTGCAAGACCAGCAACGGTATGTACATGCTTCTCTATCAGGGAGCTGCATCCTTTGAACTCTGGACAGGACAGCAGATGCCGGTGGAGATCATTAAAGAGAAATATTTTACAAAATAGGATTTGAAGAACGGCACACCGCATTCTCGTTACTTAGTGATGAGAATGCGGTGTGCCGTTTTTCATCATTTATAAACCTTTATGCCCACAAATCTGCTCCTCCAGCACACTCATCAGCACCTTCATATCAATCGGCTTCGCCACATGATCATTCATTCCGGATTCCAGCGCCCGCTCTTTATCCTCTGTAAATGCATTCGCTGTCATCGCAACGATCGGAATGCCAGCCTTCTTCTTATCCGAAAACCGCCGGATCGCCCGCGTTGCCTTGTAGCCGTCCATGATCGGCATCTGGATATCCATCAGAATCAAATCATAATAATCTTCCGGCGCTTTTTGCAGCATTTCCAGGCAGGCAACCCCGTCATTTGCCCGTTCGACCAAAAGCCCCTCGCGGGTCAAAAGTTCGATGGAAATTTCGGCGTTCAGATCATTATCCTCCGCAAGAAGAATCCGGCAGCCGGATAGAGTCTGGGCAGCTGTTTCATCGAATGCGGTAGGCTCTGTTTCCTCCCGCGAGGAAATCCGGCATGGGATCCGGACAGTAAACGTTGAACCTTCTCCGAGCTTGCTCTTTACCTCGATCGTTCCATGCATCAGATCCACCAGATTTTTCACGATTCCCATGCCAAGCCCGGTGCCTTCAATGCCGCTGACGGTGGAAGAACGCTCCCGTGAAAATGATTCAAAAATATG
>OGPZ01002258.1_pt1 | contig 12003 bp, 6 predicted proteins | sample 1553111 | NCBI WGS metagenome assembly OGPZ01 (sample SAMEA2579968, study PRJEB22360) | human gut metagenome
ATGACGGAACAAAAGATGATTACCATCTGACCAAATTCATGCGAAGCAACCAGAGCAACTGCTACAACCAGAAACCGATCGTATTTAAAGGTGACCATGTAGAGGCCGGCGAAGTAATCGCAGACGGTCCGTCTACTTACCAGGGCGAGCTTGCACTTGGTAAAAACCCGCTGATCGGATTTATGACCTGGGAAGGATATAACTACGAGGACGCCGTACTCTTAAGCGAGCGTCTGGTACAGGATGATGTTTACACGTCCATCCACATCGAGGAGTACGAGGCAGAGGCCCGTGACACCAAGCTTGGACCGGAAGAGATCACAAAAGACGTTCCGGGAGTCGGCGATGAAGCCTTAAAAGACCTGGACGAGCGTGGAATCATCCGCATCGGTGCAGAGGTACGTGCCGGTGATATTCTGGTCGGAAAAGTAACTCCGAAGGGAGAGACTGAGCTGACCGCAGAGGAGCGTCTGCTCCGTGCCATCTTTGGCGAGAAAGCAAGAGAAGTACGTGATACTTCCCTGAAAGTACCGCACGGTGAGTATGGTATCATCGTGGACGCCAAAGTATTTACCCGTGAAAACGGCGACGAACTTTCTCCTGGAGTAAACCAGGCAGTCCGCATCTACATCGCACAGAAGAGAAAAATCTCTGTCGGCGATAAGATGGCTGGTCGTCACGGTAACAAGGGTGTCGTTTCCCGTGTACTTCCTGTAGAGGATATGCCGTTCCTGCCGAACGGACGTCCGCTGGACATCGTGCTGAACCCTCTGGGTGTGCCGTCCCGTATGAACATCGGACAGGTGCTGGAGATCCACTTAAGCCTTGCAGCAGCAGCGCTTGGATTTAACGTATCCACCCCGATTTTCGACGGCGCAAACGAGAAAGATATTCAGGATACCCTGGAACTGGCAAACGATTATGTAAACATGGAATGGGATGCATTCTCCGAGAAATATAAAGATGTTCTGCTTCCGGAAGTATATCAGTATCTGGAAGAGCACCTCGACCACAGAGAACTGTGGAAGGGCGTTGATATCGCAAGAGACGGTAAGGTACAGCTCCGCGACGGACGTACCGGTGAGCCGTTTGATGGAAGAACCACCATCGGACACATGCATTACCTGAAACTGCATCACCTGGTAGACGATAAGATCCATGCACGTTCTACCGGCCCATACTCCCTCGTTACACAGCAGCCGCTGGGTGGTAAAGCTCAGTTCGGTGGACAGCGTTTCGGAGAGATGGAGGTTTGGGCTCTTGAGGCGTACGGTGCATCCTACACGCTGCAGGAGATCCTGACTGTGAAGTCTGACGATGTGGTTGGCCGTGTGAAGACATACGAAGCCATCATCAAGGGCGACAATATTCCGGAGCCTGGTATTCCGGAATCCTTCAAAGTATTGTTGAAAGAGCTGCAGTCCCTGGCACTCGATGTCCGCGTACTGCGTGATGACAATACCGAAGTTAAAATTATGGAATCAGTTGATTACGGTGATACCAATCTGAACCACATCATCGAGGGAGACCGTTACTCTGACAGAGAGGACGAGAGACTTGGTGACTATGGATTCTCCAAGAAAGAGTTTGACGGAGAAGAAATGGTAGATGTGGAAGAGGATGAAGAAGAAGACTCTTATCTTGATCTGGATGAAAGTTCAGATGATGACATGTAACTTGTAGATCTTCGCTTTGCGAGGAAAGGGGTAATCAAATGCCAGAAACAGCAAAAAAAGAAAATTACCAGATGAGCTTTGATGCCATCAAAATAGGACTTGCCTCCCCGGAGAAAATCCGGGAGTGGTCCCATGGCGAGGTAAAAAAACCGGAGACCATCAACTACAGAACGCTGAAACCGGAAAAAGACGGTCTGTTCTGTGAAAGAATCTTCGGACCAAGCAAAGACTGGGAGTGCCATTGCGGTAAATATAAGAAAATTCGCTACAAAGGCGTAATCTGCGACCGATGCGGCGTAGAAGTAACAAAATCCAGTGTGCGCCGTGAGCGTATGGGACACATTGAGCTGGCAGCTCCGGTATCCCACATCTGGTATTTCAAAGGAATTCCGTCCCGTATGGGACTGATCCTGGATCTGTCTCCGAGAACTCTGGAAAAGGTTCTGTATTTCGCAAACTACATCGTTCTTGATGCAGGCGATACCAAATTACAGTACAAACAGGTTCTGACCGAGAAAGAATACCAGGATGCCAGAGAGGAGTTCGGAAACAGCTTCCGTGCAGGTATGGGTGCGGAATCCATCAAAGAGCTTCTGATGGCAATCGATCTGGAAAAAGAGTCTGCTGAATTAAAGGCAGGTCTTAAAGATTCTACCGGACAGAAGAGAGCCCGCATCATCAAGAGACTTGAGGTTGTTGAGGCATTCCGTGAGTCCGGAAACCGTCCGGAGTGGATGATTCTTGATGCGGTTCCGGTTATTCCGCCGGATCTGCGTCCTATGGTACAGCTTGACGGAGGACGTTTTGCAACGTCTGACCTTAACGACCTTTACAGACGAGTTATAAACAGAAACAATCGTTTAAAAAGACTTCTTGAACTTGGAGCTCCTGATATTATTATCAGAAACGAAAAACGTATGTTACAAGAGGCTGTTGACGCACTTATCAATAACGGTCGTCGCGGAAGAACTGTAACAGGACCGGGTAACAGAACGCTAAAATCACTTTCGGATATGCTTAAAGGTAAGCAGGGACGTTTCCGTCAAAACTTGCTTGGTAAGCGTGTTGACTACTCAGGTCGTAGCGTTATCGTTGTAGGTCCGGAAATGAAGATTTATCAGTGCGGTGTGCCAAAAGAAATGGCTATCGAATTGTTTAAGCCTTTCGTAATGAAAGAACTTGTATCTCGCGGACTTGCACATAATATAAAGAGTGCAAAGAGAATGGTTGAGAGAACAAAGCCGGAAGTTTGGGACGTTCTTGAGGACGTAATTAAGGAGCATCCTGTACTTCTAAACCGTGCGCCTACACTTCACAGACTTGGTATTCAGGCATTCGAGCCTATCCTTGTAGAGGGCAGAGCTATCAAGCTTCACCCACTGGTTTGTACAGCGTTCAACGCTGACTTCGACGGCGACCAGATGGCTGTTCACCTGCCGATCTCAGCAGAGGCTCAGGCTGAGGCAAGATTCCTTATGCTGGCTGCCAACAACCTGTTGAAGCCTTCAGACGGACGCCCTGTTGCAGTTCCTACACAGGATATGATACTTGGTTCTTACTACTTGACACTGAAGAAGGACGGCGAGCCTGGCGAGGGCAAGGTGTTCAGAGATGTGAACGAGGCTCTTATGGCTTACGATCAGCACATCGTTTCACTTCACGCTGCTATCAAGGTAAGAATTACCAAGCAGATAGGCGACAAGCAGGTATCAAAGGTGATAGACGCTACAGTCGGAAGACTTATCTTCAACTCTATCATTCCTCAGAACCTTGGCTTTGTTGACAGAACAAATTCAAAAAAGCAGTTCGATCTTGAGATAAGCTTCCTTGTAAAGAAGAAGCAGCTTTCTGATATCATTGATAAATGTATCCAGAAGCACGGTACTACTACGACTTCCGAAGTTCTCGACAACATCAAGAGCCTTGGTTATAAGTATTCTACAAAGTCTGCTATCACAGTTGCAGTATGCGACGCTTCTATCCCTGAGGCTAAGAAGGATATCCTTGCTAAGGCTGACGGACTTGTTGACAAGATAGACAAGCAGTATAAGAGAGGTTATATTTCAAGAGAAGAGAAGTCAAAGAAGTTCATCGAGATCTGGAACAACGCTACAGACGAAGTTACAGAGGCTCTGAAAGCTAACCTTGATCCATACAACCCTATCAACATGATGGCTGACTCAGGTGCCCGTGGTTCTATCAACCAGATCAGACAGCTGGCAGGTATGCGTGGACTTATCGCCAACACATCAGGTTCAACTATCGAGATGCCTATCAGAGCTAACTACCGTGAAGGTCTTAACATTCTGGAATACTTCATTTCTTCCAGAGGTGCGAGAAAGGGACTTGCCGATACAGCTCTTCGTACTGCTGACTCAGGTTACCTTACAAGACGTCTTGTTGACGTTTCTCAGGACGTTATCATTCGTCAGGAGGACTGCGGTACTCACGTTGGTATCGAGATATTCGACATAAAGAACGGCAATGAAATGATCGAGCCTCTCAGCGAGAGACTTGTTGGCAGATACCTTGTTGAGGATCTCAAGGATCCTAAGACAGGCGAGATGATATGCTCAAGAAACAAGCTCATAAACGTTCATGACGCTGAAAGAATAGTTGCTGCACTCGAAGCTGAGGGCAAGGATTCTATCTCTATCAGATCAGTTCTTCAGTGTCAGGCTAAGCATGGCGTTTGCGCTAAGTGCTACGGCGCTAACCTTGCAAACGGAAATATCGTTCAGGTCGGTGAGGCTGTCGGCGTAATCTCCGCTCAGTCTATCGGTGAGCCTGGTACACAGCTTACAATGAGAACCTTCCACACAGGTGGTATCGCATCTGCGGAAGATATCACACAGGGTCTTCCTAGAGTCGAGGAACTGTTTGAGAGCAGACGTCCAAAGGGTGCTGCTATCATCACAAGGATCGACGGCGTAGTTAGGATCGAGGAGGTCAAGAAGACCAAGCAGATCACTGTTACAAGCGAGGACACTGAAAATCCTGAGCAGGAGTCTTATGCTATCCCATACGGCTACAAGATAAGAGTTCGTGAGGGACAGGCTGTTACAGCCGGTGAGCCGCTCACAGAGGGTTCTATCAACCCAGCTGATATCCTTGCAGTTAATGGTCCTAAGGCTGTTCAGAACTACATCATCACCGAAGTTCAGAAGGTTTACCGTCTGCAGGGTGTTGATATCAACGATAAGCACATCGAAGTTATCGTTCGTCAGATGATGAGAAAGGTCAAGATCGACGACTCCGGTTCAAGCTATCTGCTCCCTGGTTCACTTATCGACAGAGGAGAGGTCGCAAGACTCAACGAGGAGATACAGGCTCAGATCGACGCTGGCGACGAGAACGCAAGACTTATCACAACTGTTCCTGTCCTTCAGGGTATCACAAAGGCTTCAAGCTACTCGGATTCATTCCTGTCGGCTGCTTCATTCCAGGAGACAACTAAGGCTCTTACAGACGCAGCTATCAGAGGCAAGACCGATAAGCTCATGGGTCTTAAGGAAAATGTTATTATCGGTAAGCTCATTCCTGCCGGCACCGGTATGGACGTTTACAACAACGTTCAGGTGGTCAAGAATGAGAGTGCGGCTAATCATAACACCGCAGAAACACCGTTGTACTAATGACTTTTATATCAGCCTGCATGGTTCATTCATGCGGGCTGATTTTTTTATTTTGTATGAAACCTTTTTGCCTGCCACGGCGTTTTAGTATATGAAGGGGAGTGAAAGCATGAAGAATATGACCGAAAGCGAATACCGCCAACTTGTAGAGGAGTATTCGGATATGGTAACAAGGCTTTGCGTGGTGCACACGGGAAATTTTTCCGACGCTGAGGACTGCTATCAGAACGTGTTCTTCAAGCTTTTCAAGCAGATGAAAAAAGGCAGTCTGCCAAACCCGAAAGCGTGGCTCATCAGAGTGGCTCTCAACGAATGCCGGAGTGTTTTGCGGTATCGTTTGAGGAAAAACACAGTCGATCTGAACAGCATAACGTCTTTCTCAAAGGACGGCAGCGACATAGAGATACTTGACCTTATTTTCAGACTTCCCCCGAAATATCGAGATAGTATTTATCTTTATTACTTTGAGGAGCTGTCAGTGCAGGAGATAGCTAAGCTGACAAATATCAAGGAAAACACGATAAAAACACATCTCAAACGTGGAAGAGAACAACTGAAGGATATGATAATGTTGTGAACTATATGAATGTCAATAAAAACCTAGGGCATAGGGACGTCGCATTTCTGTGAAACAGAAATTGAGCCGCTCCCCTACAAAAGAGGTAAAAACTATTATGTAGGGGCTGGACTTTCAGCATAACATTGACTAAAGGTATAGTTTGCAATGAGGATATCACAGAAAGGAGCAGCAAATGAAAAAAATAAACGCTTTTTACTGCATTAAAACTCCTTCGGATTGGAAGGAGAGTGTGCTTATGTATGACAAGCCTACAGAGAAAAATAAAACAAAACTTACAGGCTTTCAGCTTGCAGGTGCGGTGCTTGCGGCTTTGCTTCTGGTGGTGGGCGGTGCGCTGACCCTTTATCGCAGTGGCGATGAGTTCAAGGTGGATACGGCTAAACTGTCTGGTGCTGATAGCTCGAGTACCATTGACAGCACAGAACTTACGGCTGATTTAGAACAGGCACAAAATGCGCTTAAGCAGGTCGTTAAAGACAAAGAGATAACGGCGGTCGGAATGTATGCAGGCTGCGGCTCGGACGGAACGGGATATCTTTTTGTCGATAAGATATATGTTGAGAAATACACCTCTGAAAAGGGCGAATTGATCGACTATGTTACTGTGAATGAATATGAATACCTGAAATACCACTCTTACGTTGCGTTTAAACTTGATTTCAGAGCGAAAGATGTTACCACAGGGAAGTTTGCTTATATGGACGAACTGAAAGTGGGCGAAAAAATCGCAGTCGGCATAAACTGCGATGATCTGAGTAATTGGAACTCGGATGAGATCGCAACAGGTCTTGACGAAATGGTCGGTGGCGACAGCTTTGGAACAGACTTCTATTATTCACTGAGATCATCAATAGCCTATGCTTATGATATCGACAGTTCAAAGGACACAGGCAAGGAAAAGCTTGATAAGCTCATTCTTGATAGTGTACAGCATATGTACGAAGATATGATACTGCAAGCTGACGACTTCAGCATTGTGCTAAATCCTGTTGAAAAGGACTGGGGATTTAAAATTGATACGTTGGTAAATTCTGTTAAGCATATCAATTATGATGCTGACAATTACGAAAGGGATATTATCTATCCGCTGATAATAACACCAATTGAAAAGGGTAAAGCCATAAACGTTTCCACAGCAGGAGGGTCAAAGGAAGGCATAATTATCAAGGTGGACGGAAGATATTTCAGTATAACTTCCAATTATAAGGATATTGTGGAGCAGGACGATACTAATAATGAATGGTACGGTTCCCAAAGTGCGACGGTAAAGAACAACAGAAATTACTTCTTTGATGAAAATGAATGGCTCGTTGCAATTAAATTCGCAACGGGTGCAAACACCTATTTTAGTGATGATCTGAAACTTTATATCAATGAAGTACAAAACGATATAACCTATTCGGACAAGACTGACGACAGCGATTGTGTTATAACTTATCATAGATTCAGCGAGACAGAGGTCGAAGTGGCGGATAAAGGAGAAATTTTAGATACAGACAGCAAGACGGAATGAGGGAATATATTTGCAGGGCAGGGCGTGAAAAGCCGCTGCCCTGTGCTTTTTATAGCTTTTGACAGAAAATTTAACTGAAATTTTCAAAAAGTTAAAAAAGTCAAGAAAAAGTGCTTGACAAGAGACGGAGAATAGTGTATAATATCAAGGTATGCTGATGTATTGTATATCAGCGTATAGTATCAAATCTATGAAAGGAGAGAAAATATGCCAACCTTTAACCAGTTAGTAAGAAAAGGAAGAAATGTCCTTGCAGACAAGTCTACAGCTCCTGCTCTTCAGAAGGGTTTCAACTCAAAGAAGAAGGTAGTTATCGATCAGAGCTGCCCACAGAAGCGTGGCGTTTGCACAGTAGTAAGAACTGCTACACCTAAGAAGCCAAACTCAGCTATGAGAAAGGTTGCCAGAGTTAAGCTCACAAACGGAAACGAAGTTACAGCTTACATCCCTGGTATCGGACACAATCTTCAGGAACACTCCGTTGTTCTTATCAGAGGCGGACGTGTTAAGGACCTCCCTGGTGTAAGATATCACATCATCAGAGGCACTCTCGACGCTCAGGGCGTTGCTAAGAGAATGCAGGCGAGATCCAAGTATGGCGCTAAGAAGCCAAAGGCAGGAGCAGCCAAGTAATCAAAAACTGAAAAGCTCATTTTAGTAACAAGGTAATAACTCATTGTCGCATATTGCGAAGACCACAGTTTATGTGGAGTGATTAATATATATTAGTTGACTCTACAAGGAACTGACGGGGCTGTAAAACGGCTGTGTGCCGTGGTTACAGAGCGAGTACCTGTGAATTCATTATTTGTGAAGGAGGGAATTAAAGTGCCAAGAAGAGGTAGAGTTACAAAGAGAGACGTGCTTCAGGATCCAGTATACAATTCTAAGCTTGTTACACGTCTTGTAAACAACATCATGCTTGACGGTAAGAAGGGTGTTGCCCAGAAGATCGTTTACGGAGCATTTGAAATTGTCGAAGAAAAGACAGGCAGACCTGCTCTTGAAGTATTCCAGGAGGCTATGGATAACATCATGCCTGAGCTGGAGGTCAAGGCTCGCCGTGTAGGCGGTGCGACTTACCAGGTACCAATGGAGGTTCGTCCTGACAGAAGACAGACACTTGGTCTGAGATGGATAACAAAGTATTCTCGTGAGAGAAACGAGGACACAATGAGAGAGAGACTCGCAGCAGAGATCCTCGACGCTCTTAACGGCGTTGGCGGCTCATGCAAGAAGCGTGACGAAACTCATAAGATGGCTGAAGCTAACAAGGCTTTCGCTCATTACAGATGGTAAGAGGTATAAAGGAGGATATATATGGCAAGAGAATGTAAATTGCAGGACTACCGTAATATCGGTATCATGGCACACATCGACGCCGGCAAGACTACTACTACAGAGCGTATCCTGTTTTATACCGGTGTAAACTATAAGATCGGTGAAACACACGACGGTGCATCTACAATGGACTGGATGGCACAGGAGAAGGAGAGAGGTATCACAATTACTTCTGCTGCTACTACTTGCTACTGGAAGGGTCACAGACTCAACATTATAGATACTCCAGGCCACGTTGACTTTACAGTTGAGGTTGAGCGTTCACTTCGTGTACTCGACGGTTCTGTAACAGTTCTTTGTGCTAAGGGTGGTGTTGAGCCTCAGACTGAAACGGTTTGGAGACAGGCTGATAACTATCAGGTACCAAGAATGGTATATGTCAACAAGATGGATATCATGGGTGCAGACTTCTACAACGTTTTGAATATGCTCCATGAAAGACTTCATTGTAATGCCGTTCCTATCCAGCTCCCTATCGGTGCTGAGGACGACTTCAAGGGTATCGTCGATCTGCTCGAAATGAAGGCTTATGTATACTATGATGACCTTGGAAAGGATATCCGTCAGGAAGAGATCCCTGAGGATCTCAAGGAAAAGGCTGAACAGTATCACGCTGACCTTATCGAGCATCTTGCAGAAGTTGATGACGATCTCGCTGAGAAGTATTTCGCAGACGAAGAGATCACTATCGACGAGATGAAGAAGGTAATCAGAAAGAGTACTATCGCTAACACAATGGTACCTGTTACCTGCGGAACTTCATACAGAAACAAGGGCGTTCAGAAGCTTCTTGACGCTATTGTAGATTATATGCCTTCACCTATCGACGTACCACACATTAAGGGTACTGACGTAAATACAGGTGAGGAAGTTGAGAGAATTTCAGGCGACGATCAGCCATTCGCTGCTCTCGCATTCAAGATCGCTACAGACCCATTCGTTGGTAAGCTCTGCTACTTCAGAGTTTATTCAGGTGTTCTGACAGCTGGTTCTACAGTTTATAACTCCACTAAGGATAAGGACGAGAGAATCGGAAGAATCGTTCAGATGCACTCTAACGCTAGAAAGGATATCGATACTATCTACGCTGGTGATATCGGTGCCGCTATCGGTCTGAAGAACACAACAACAGGTGACACTCTTTGTGATGAAGAGCACCCTGTACTTCTTGAGTCAATGGAATTCCCTGAGCCTGTTATCCAGCTCGCTATTGAGCCTAAGACTAAGGCAGGTCAGGAAAAGATGGGTATCGCTCTTGCAAAGCTTGCTGAAGAGGACCCAACATTCAGAACTTATACTTCTGAGGAAACAGGTCAGACAATTATCGCCGGAATGGGCGAGCTGCACCTTGAGATCATCGTAGACAGACTTCTCCGTGAGTTCAAGGTAGAGGCAAATGTCGGTGCTCCTCAGGTTTCATATAAGGAAACAATCACTGCTCCTGCAAGCGTTGATTACAAGTACGCTAAGCAGTCAGGTGGTAAGGGTCAGTACGGTCACGTTAAGATCAACGTTGAGCCAAACGAGTCCGGTAAGGGCTATGAGTTCATCAACAAGGTTGTCGGCGGTGCTATTCCTAAGGAATACATTCCTGCAGTTGACGCAGGTATCAGTGGCGCTATGGAGAACGGTGTTCTCGCTGGCTTCCAGGTAGTTGACGTTAAGGTTGAGCTGTACGATGGATCTTATCACGAAGTCGACTCTTCTGAAATGGCATTTAAGATCGCCGGTTCTATGGCGTTCAAGGAGGCTATGAGAAAGGCTTCACCAATCATTCTTGAGCCTATCATGAAGGTTTGCGTTATCGCTCCTGATGATTATCTCGGAACAGTTATAGGCGACCTCAACTCCCGTCGTGGACAGATCCTCGGTCAGGAGCAGAGAACTGGTGCTGTTCAGGTAGACGCTCTCGTTCCACTGTCTGAAATGTTTGGTTACTCAAATGACCTGCGTTCTAAGACACAGGGCCGTGGACAGTACACAATGGAGCCTGACAGCTACATTCAGGTACCAAAGTCTATCTCTGAGAAGATCATGGCTTCAAGAAACAAGGACTAATAAATTTGCGGAAAATTTTCTGCTTTTTCTATTGCAAATTTGCATTTTATTTGATATAATTATACTACGGTATGTTAAATCGGAAACTATTAAATTTTAAGGAGGAAAATTCCTATGGCAAAGGCACATTTCGAAAGAACCAAACCACACGTTAACATTGGTACAATCGGTCACGTTGACCACGGTAAGACAACTCTTACTGCTGCTATCACAAAGACTCTTGCTCTTGAAGGTCTTGCTGAGAAGAAGGATTACAACAACATCGACTCAGCTCCAGAGGAGAGAGAGAGAGGAATTACAATCAACACAGCTCACGTTGAGTATGAGACAAAGAACCGTCACTATGCTCACGTTGACTGCCCAGGGCACGCTGACTATGTAAAGAACATGATCACTGGTGCTGCTCAGATGGACGGCGCTATCCTCGTAGTTGCTGCTTCTGATGGTCCTATGGCTCAGACAAGAGAGCACCTTCTCCTTGCTAGACAGGTAGGCGTTCCAGCTATCGTTGTTTTCATGAACAAGGCTGACCAGGTTGACGATGAAGAGCTTCTCGACCTCGTTGAGATGGATATCAGAGAGCTCCTCGACAAGTACGATTTCCCTGGCGACGAGACTCCAATCATCAAGGGTTCAGCTCTTGCAGCTCTTGAAGCTCCAGACGATCTTTCAGATCCAGCTTACAAGCCAATCCTTGACCTTATGGACGCTGTTGACACATTCATCCCAACACCAGACAGAAAGTCTGATCTCCCATTCCTGATGCCTGTTGAGGATGTATTCACAATCACAGGCCGTGGTACAGTTGCTACTGGTAGAGTTGAAAGAGGTCAGCTCAAGACTGGTGACGAAGTTGAGATCCTCGGACTTTCAACTGAGAGACCAAAGACTGTTGTAACAGGTATCGAGATGTTCAGAAAGATCCTTGACTACGCTGAGGCAGGCGACAACATCGGTGCACTTCTCCGTGGTATCCAGAGATCTGACATTCAGAGAGGCCAGGTTCTTTGTAAGCCAGGTTCCATTCACCCATACACAAAGTTCTCAGGTCAGGTTTACGTTCTGAAGAAGGAAGAGGGCGGCCGTCATACTCCATTCTTCAACAACTACAGACCACAGTTCTATTTCAGAACAACTGACGTTACTGGCGTTATCACACTTCCTGCTGACAAGGAAATGTGCATGCCCGGCGATAACGTA
>OGPZ01002269.1_pt1 | contig 11972 bp, 12 predicted proteins | sample 1553111 | NCBI WGS metagenome assembly OGPZ01 (sample SAMEA2579968, study PRJEB22360) | human gut metagenome
TGTTTCTCGATTGCGGATGCAAAGGTAGGAACTTTTTTGAAACTGACAAATGATTTATAGGAAATTTTTCATTGAATATGTGTTTTTTTTCAAAGTGACCATTCTTTTATATTGATATTCAATAAAATAGATGGTTCCAGTTTTTATAAAAAAAAATCTCCCCAGTGAAAAATACTGGAAGGTGTTCTCTTCCATCTACCTTATTATATTATGATGGAATAAAAAGGCTGCTTATTTTTGTGATTTCTCTTGTAACAAAAAAAAGTGCATTCTCTCCTCGCTTGGACAGAATGCACTAAACACAAACAAAACAAACAATTTTAATAAAACGATATTTTCTTTGAAAATCGTTTTATTAAGACGCTACATGTAGTGGGAAACATTACATGAGCAGAGGGCAAAAGAGCCCACTAGGGTACTTCGCAGTAGCCTTTGTAAATACATCTCACCCAAATATTGTTTACATACTATTTCGTCACACGTTTTTAAGACTCCAGTTCGGAGTTGTTCAGGCGTATAATCCATCCGTTAACTTGCATTCTTGGGCATATCTGCGGAATTCCGGTATCTGATGGCTGGATAAAGAACAAAAGCGTATATGAGTCCTGACGGTCGAGATACTCCTGGTCACTCATTTCACCTATATCATTGTAGATTTTGGATAACAACAGATATTGAGTGAGTGGGAGACGAAGAATGTTCTGGCCGCTTGGTATATGTTTGATCGATAAGGTTGTCTGATCTCCTTTCATGATACGTAATGTATTTAATCTCGCATGAATGACCGGAGTTTGCTCGGACATTACAGCCACTTCCTTCTGGTATGGAAGATAGTAGACTGGAGTTGTACCGATCGGTGTGTTTGTGTAGTCTATTATTCCGTTGGCAGATTCCAGCGTAAAGGAAAAGTCCTCTTGGCGTAGAGGGGCATTTGCTTCATCTTGAAGAATGCATGAGAAATAATTAGTATCTTTCACTAAATTGGCGGTAATAACCTGATATTTTTGACTAATAGTAATATTTTCAAGGCTACTGTAAAAGAGTGCATTCAGTTTCTTGTTCGACTGATTCTTATTATCGCATGCCAGTGATATATTCAGGGACCTTCGTTCCGTTTGTCCAGCTTTGAGATTAGGGAGCTGGTACATGTGGTTGGATGTCCCTCCCCATATAAGCAAACGATAAGTTCCTTCGGGAAACGGTACTCTTACCATACAGTAGCCTTGATGTAATGTAATGCTGTCTACGTCCACTCGATCCACATATTTATCATCCTTGTCGAAAGCAAGGATGGTAATGTCGCTTACTTGTGTGGAGGCAGCGTCCACATCTAGTATATTATAGGTATACGAGATTTTCAGCCAAGTCCCGGAAGGGCAGTCTGACAAGTCGTCGTTCACCCAGTTGCAGGATGAGAACAAGGCGATGGCACTGATAATATAGAGTAAAAATGGACGCATTTATAATAAATTTAGTTCGGGTGGCCAATACTTATTCAAGTTCTACATCTTGATTACGTACGGCCCACGGAAAAACATTGAAATTGATGTCTAGTTCGGCTTTATATTCATCCGGCTGATCCGGGTCGATGAAAGGTTCGCCGCTACCGAGTCCTGCAATTTTGTTGACTGACAATCTGTATATATTGTTGCGTACGATACCGAATTCCATGACACCCATTTCCGGAGAATTATTATCAAGGTGTTTGATCCAGTAATTGTAATAACAAGAGTAGTTTTCCGTTTTCTTGAAACGTTTGATACTATATCGAGCTAGCTCTTCTGTTGTCGAGTTGTCAGTGACATCGTCGGGCAAATTATTAAGGACTAGTTTACGGATTGCATCTACGCTGGTATAAAAGTTGTAATTGAAGTAGAACATATTAGTTGGCCAGTTGGACTGATTGCTAACTACATCGCCATTTTCATTGAAAACGCGGTCGGGGGCAATATCCATGTTGGCTTTGAACATAACTCCCGTGCTGTATGCATTCAGTTGGGCGTCAAGGAACATACAGTTTTCCAGGCAGTAGATATGTGACCAACTGTTAGCTTGAGCCATGCCTGCCCAGTTGCCGTCGTTGATATCCAACTGTACTAGAGCTTGTGCAAAGAAACCGTCGGCGTTTGTAAAGTCCCCGGCGTTCTCCACTGTTTTCTTGAAGAAATAAGGATCGATAACATAACCATTGTTGTCGTTGATATCACCGAAGTTTTCATCAGTATATGAATCTGGTTCCTGAAAACTGTTCAGTACTGCTGTATGGCGGAAAGTATAAAACTGGGTTGCCAAGTTCAACATTCTGAAATTGTTCAGTTTGATTGTACAGTAGGTCTTTCCGGATGGGTCTGTTAGTGGGAAAGTTTCTTGTGTTTGAGTCAGTTCAACTTTGGCAACCACGCGTTCGAGACCGATGGATACACTAGTCACTTTATCGGAGTCTGTAGGTTTCTTCACTTCAACGTTCAGATTGGCAGCTCCACGATTGGTCATAACGAAACCGTTTTCGGGTACGCTTGGAATTTTTCCTGCACTGTAAGTAACGGCATCAACTGCATTCAGAAAAGCCTCTTGTGTGCTGATATTTCCTGTGATTGCTTTTCCGTTAGCTATGGCAAAGATGTTATAAGTTCCCGGATTTACAGTGATTTTGTCGGCGGTGTACTGTATGTTTTGACCGCTCGTAACTGTCCGGTTGATGTTCTTCAGTTCCTGCTGATCTTTGAGCGTTTTTGTGGTCGCGTCAAATAGATAAACAGTGAGACTCTTTACCGCATATTCTTCTTTCGAACCTTCGGTGGTAACGCCGGACGATTCGGCACTTCGACTGGTGGCAACGTTTGGAATCTCGAAGAACAAGGCGAGATTGCCATTTGACTCTGAATGAGTATCATCGGCGATGACAACATCTGCATCATTGATGCAACTGTACTGTGTGACTGCTGCGAATAAAAGCAGTGACATTAATTTACTGAATCTTTTCATTTTACATTTGGTTTTAATGAGTGTTTATTTTAGTGCACGGACTAATTGCAGATTATTATCCGCTTGTGATAGTCCTGCTTTTTGAGCTTGTCTGAATAAGTACTCTGCTTCTTCATAGTTGTTTTTAAGAAAGCATAGAACTCCTTTTGCTAATATTGTTTCCGGTACTTCCGGAGCTTTTTCCAGATAAGTGGCAGCTGTTTGGACGTCTCTTTGCATCAAGGCTATGCAGGCGGCATTCAGGTTGGCTGTGGGATTATCGGGAAATAGTTGTACGGCAGTCATGAAAATCTGATTATAAGTTTCGCTTCCAGGTGTACTGGCAAGTGCGAGACGAAACATTTCTTCAAGACTCAGATTTTTAGGGTTTGTAGTAAAGACTTTCCGGGATTCTGCAAGAGTAAACGGGCGTACACGATACTCAATAGTGTAGTCGGAATGTCTAAGTAGAGTAAACCAATGCTTCAGGACAAAATCGTAGAATGCAGGGAAGTGCTTTTTTAACTTTCTCTCCTTGCTGTCGGGGTGAATGTCGCTTGTTATGGTTTTTATTATCGCTTCTTTCTCTTGAAAAGTCGTATCACAGAGAAGAGCTTCAAATCCTTCCCAATCTTCGGGAGTATAGTCTGTCTGGATATGCGCTCTGTCGAATGCATATAGCTGATTTACATACTCTTTCACAGATTGAGTACGTTCACGGGCCAACTTCTCATTGAGTCGGTAAGGTCCGTCGGGTGAAGCGTAGCCGTGAATGCTGATGTGTGTGATGGTAACGTTGGTGTCATTTTTAATGGTGTTGATTGTTTCAATAATTTTATTCAGTTCTACTGTATTGTTGCTGTACGTTTCATATATAGCAGTCACATTGACAGGAAAATCAATAAACGCGCACCCTTTTTCTTCTCTGATTTTCGAGGTTTCCACTTGGGGAGTCAAGAATACGAGTTGTGGAATAGGGGTTGGTTGTGGGTGTAAACGGGCGATACAAGTGAAATTTTCTTCACCCGGAATCCCACAGCCACAGCTTTTCTCAACGAGTGAGAGAGTGGCATGATTCATCCAACTATCGAAAGGTACAGATTGCAGATAATGCATTGTCTGCCGACTTCCGTTTTTTCTTTGCAATGCTTCGGCTTCTTTTTCCTTCTTGCCGGCTTCGCGCAAAAATATGATGTGTTGTTTTCGGCTGTTGATATAGATAGCTGGTAATTCCAACCGGTGTTCCAGACTGTCACTGACAACAGGTACCAATGTCATTGATTCATTGGGCAGGAAGTCACGGGTGATTTCTATTTCAATAGAAACCAGTAATTCTTTCCCGGCCTTGTGCAGGCTGGAGGAAGTGGCTCGAACAGTGCCATCATCTCCTGCTACAGGTGTCTGTGCCTGAAGAGAAAGAGATAAGATGGCTGCAATGATAAAAGTTCCTCCTGTTTTCATAATTTTATAACTAAATGACTCCTTATCTGTAACAAAAGCAATCATAACTCACCATGGATAAATTCGTGAGATGATTCCTTGCTGTTGCAATGCTTTCAATATCTTTATGTCCTTTATTGATCTGCTGATGCCTCCATGCCCTAGATAATATACTCTCCATGGGGTAGAACGGCATTGACGTGCTATTCGTATGTAGATACTTCTTCTTCTGGAGAACCAGACTTTCCATAAACTTTTCATCCTGTTTTATTTTAAAATAGATAAACTAAACTTATTGAAGCCTTACTAGGCCCTATGTAATGATAATCACCTTTGTCTCGTAATCCGGCGCATTTCTTGACGCAGTTGTACTGCTTGTAGCGGATAAAATCGTATCCTACTCCCAGACTTGTTTCTATATTCCAATGATTATCCAGCATCCAGTGATATCCAGCACTGATACCTCCACCTGCCAGCCATCCTTCATATCTGTATTTTTTCAACCCGGCGAATATACCGAAAGGCAGTTTTTTCCCTCCGATATTGAATTGTGCCCCATTGAGGTAAGCACCCCAGAAAAAGCCATTAAACTTCTGGCAAGTCCAGTATTTATATTCTGGCTGTATCAGCCAATAGCGGTTCACATATTTCTCTTCCCGTTTCCATGGTCGCAGACTGCCGGTCAGTTCAACTGTGCTTTTATTTCCTATGGCATAGGAGACTCCGGCTTCGAAAGCCCCATCTATTGCCGGAAGCGTATTCACGCTGACTGCTACTTTCTGTGAGCGACAGTGGAGCCAACCAACTGATAAGAACAGGAATAAGAATAAGAAATATTTCATTGTGTCTGTTCGTTAAGGACGTTTATTATTTTCAAAAAATACATTCAGATTGTAAGAAGCCTCTTCGGAACCTTCTGTCTTAGCAGCCTTTAACATGCGAATGCCTTCGTATGTGTTTCCAGTCATCAGCTCATATACACCCCGGCAATTCTTATAAGCAAGGCTGTCATGAGGAGCCATCGATAAAAACTTGCTTATTGATTGAGTGTCTCCTTGTTCGATGGCAGCAGCGGCAGCGTTTAGGTTGGCGATGGGGTGTACAGGATACAGTTTGACACTGATGTTAATAATTTGGTAAAACTTAGCTTTGTTATCTGCATACGACAGAGCTACGGTATAGAGTTCGCGGAGCGACAACATTTGTGGATTGACGTCAGCCATAATCTTAGCCTCTTCAAGATTAAAATTCAACTCTTTCTGATTTCGTATATCTACATCATCCGTAGCCGGGGAAACATACGAACCTTTATATTTCATTTTTGTGGTTGTCGTATCAGTTGGCGACGTGTTTTCTGCTGTTGATGTAACCTCGTCCGGATTCTTTTGGGAGGATGGGAGTGCAGCAGGTTGAGATGTAATGAGTAAAGTATCTTTCAACGCTTGTTCACCTTCAGGACGGATGATTGTTCTCCGAAGGAGGAGAGTTGCATGGTTCATCCAATCTTCTGCGGGCAACGAAGTCCGGTAAGCGATGGTGCGGGAATGACTTTCGTCGATACCGGCAACGAGGTAGGTTGCGTCCTCTTCCTTATGCTCGCTTTTTTTTCGTAATATCTGGTTACGCAGATATAATTTCTGTTTTTGTTTGCCGTTCAATAAGATGGAAGGTAGTAAGATTTTTCTTTCCTGTCCGGTTAAGACGGGCGTTAGTCTGACGGCATTTTTAGACTCCATATTTTCTATCTCTACCGATACATCCATGGAGAGTAGTAATGAATCTGCCCGCACTCCGAGAAAGTGTGGAGTAATATCCAGTTTAATGTTTTGTGCCGGGAGTAGATTGCATATCAATAAGCTGAAAAATATGAATGCTTTCGTTTTCATTTTATGTGGTTATTATTAGGTTAATTTATCGGATGAAATATATAATTGATATCCCTGCTTGTGTAGGTCCCCAGTAGTTGCAGCTTGATTTTTCCAATAGGGCTGCACCTTCAGACTGTCCGTAGCGTTTATAGTTAAGGTGTGCATATCCGAGTGAGATTCCTGCTTCCAGATTCCATTGAGGGCTGATTATCCATTGATAACCGTAGGAAATGCCGAAACCCGCCAGATTGCCTTGATATCTGTTGTGAGCAATCTGCCTGTTCTCAATACCCAGCATTTTCCCATCGCTGAATCCCCAGGGGAGCATTCCTCCAAAATTGAACAAAGCATAGTGTAGCTGAAAGCCGATAAAACTTCCTGTGAATGCTTCATTAAACCATTTACGGTATTCTGGCTGCAACAGGAAATGCTTCATCTTTTTGTTCCCTCCGAAGTTCCAGGGGTTGTAATTGAGGGAAAGGCTGATGGTATGCGTATCGTCACATCGCACTTCTCCTCCCATATTGAGAGTAGTGGTTAGATCGTAAAGCAGATTGCTTTTAATGGCTATATTTTGTCCGCAAAGGTTCGAAACAGGCAGAATACATGCAACAAAGGCAATGATAGCTAGCCCATGTTTAATGTTTGCCGCATGTCTCCACCTGTTGCTGGCAGCAGACCTTTCATTTTTGCTGATATTGGGTTTGTGTGTCATAATTATTTGTTTATGTGTATCTGTTACTTCTTAGGTAACGGAACTCCTGTTTAATGACAGGAACACATGGGGGAAAAGTAAAAAAGACGGTGGTCTTTTATTGATATATGTCTCTGGAAGCTTTCGGACAGAAAAAAGTGGTCCGATGATTGGCAATAGATAGTTGGAACATGAACTAAAAGTGATTCGTGTTCTCATATCTTATTTTATTCTTCGAAAGAAGTTGAATAAAATAATGTATAATTAATTTGGAATGTAATACTCTTTTTATATATCTTTGTGCAGTATTTATATCCGTTACCTAAGAAGTAATGGATAAGGCAGATTGCTGATAGATAGTTGTTTATGTATTATTGATGACTTGTGTTGTAAGATTCTACGTAAAAACAATTCAATTGATTGGCTTCTGTTCTTTTCTTCAAACCAAAACCTTTCAGATAAGTTTGCGTGGTTTTTATAGATTTATGTCCTAGTGATTCACTGATCATTTCAATAGGGATTCCCTGGTATTTGGCATTTGTTGCCCAAGAATGCCGAATGGTATATGAACTGACAGGTGATTTTAGGTTTAGTTCTCTTGACAGGCTTTTTAATTGATTGTTGAATCGGCGGAGGGCTGACTGATATTCCTTATATATGCCTTCTTCTTTTCGTCTCTTATCTCCTCTCATTATATTAAATAGGTAGTCTGGGCAATCTTCTCTCGGTGGATTGCTGTTACGCAGCCTGTTTATTTCTTTCTTGGAGGTGTCCAGGATTTCAAGACTTATTGGTGTGCCTGTTTTTATACGATTGTATCTAAGGATTCCGTCTTCCAATGCCGATTTCTCTAAATGTGCGAAATCAGAGAACGGCATACCGCAGAATTGGAACATCAACCGTGCGATAGCTTGCGTACGGATTAAGTGTTGGGATTGAGGGGCTTTGTAGAGAAGTGTATGCAGTTCGCTGACCGGGAGCGCCTTTTTCTGTCGTACATCTACGCCAGTGTATACGTCACGAAACAGTCGGGGGATAAAGCGGGCTACCCCTGCTTCTACACCACGATTATAGATGCTGCGCAACATACGCATATAGGTCGAAACAGTGTTTGGCTTCAACCCATGTTCGTGGAGGTGCTGTCCGTATCGTCTCAAACTATCGCGAGTGATCTGCCCGAAAGTTATGCTGGGAGTACCACAGAACCTTGTGAATGACAGAATTGCATTCTTATACACATGTGCTGTCGAATAACGACCTTCTTCCTGTAAATTCCGGATGTATGCTTTGGCGCATCCGGTAAATCCGTTTTTATTACTTTTTCGTTTCATAAGCTTGTTTATCTTTACTTGTTATTCAGGGACTATAACAAAAGTAGTTATCTTTTTTGTTGTTAATGCCCTTAAAATCTCTCCGATTACCTTGTATTTTTTGTAGCTTTGCTTCGGATTTGGAAATGAGGTTATTCAGTTATGCTGCAGAAAACGAAAGGAATAGTTCTTCATACGTTGAAATACAATGATACTTCTATCATTGTAGATATGTATACGGAGTTGTCCGGCAGAGCTTCTTTCCTTGTAACAGTGCCTCGTTCGCGAAAAGCGGCTGTGAAATCCGTACTTTTCCAACCGTTATCTTTTATTGAGTTCGAGGCTGACTATCGGCCTAATGCGACACTTTATCGTGTGAAGGAAGCGAAATCTTTTTATCCATTTTCTTCCATACCTTATGATCCGTATAAGTCTTCGATGGCACTTTTCCTGTCGGAGTTTCTTTACAGGGCTATCCGGGAGGAGGCGGAGAACCGTCCGTTATTCGCCTATCTGCAACATTCTATCATTTGGCTGGACGAGTGTGGAGAGGGATTTGCCAATTTCCATCTGGTTTTCCTGATGCGTCTTTCGCGTTTTCTGGGGCTTTACCCGAATCTGGAAGATTATCATACCGGCGATTACTTCGATTTATTGAATGCCTGTTTCACTTCCATTCGTCCCCAATTACATTCTTCCTATATCAATCCTGAAGAGGCTGCCCGTCTCCGTCAATTGATGCGCATGAATTATGAGACCATGCATCTTTTCGGTATGAGCCGTGCGGAGCGTACCCGTTGCCTGACGATTATGAATGATTATTATCGTTTGCATCTGCCTGACTTCCCGGCATTGAAATCATTGGAGGTATTGAAAGAACTGTTTGATTAGTGCTTTTAATCGTTTACGGTTATCCTGCTTTTATTCGTTTCCAATCCAGAAAGGCCAATACGGCGTTTTTCAGTGCGGCGATGCTTTTGATTACAGACAAGATACTGAATTCTAAAAATATATGTTACTTTTGTCCCTTATGAAATGACAAGAGAGAAAACAACATGAAAACATTCATAAACTTCACGACTTATTTTCTTATTCTATTGGGACTCTATAGTTGTAACGGTGATGTATTTGTTGATGATTTCCGATCTTCCGATTCAGAACTTACTTTGGACGGAAACGGTGATGTCGCGACGATCCGATTTGCATCTTCCAATTGGGATTTATTTGGGATGTATAATTACGATGAAAGTTTTTCCTATCCATATAAAGTTTTTGATGAGAATGGTAATCTGATAATGACGGATCAAATCCCATACTTGAAGGGATTGGGCAAGATTGTGTGCGACGAGGAGTTGATAGGTTTCACCGTCGATCGCAACAATCCTAAAGAATTGAAGATAACGGTGGACGAGAACGCTCGTTCTACTCACTTTCGATTAATGCTTGTAGTAGGCAACGAATATGAGTCGCAAGATATATATGTTGAAATTTCACCGTCGGACAGGTATGTGTTCGATCATATCACTTATTCTTTAGATATGTATTCTTACGGAAAGGTGATAGAGACACAAAATAGTTTTGTACAATCTAACTATTGGGACATTCCATACCCCTATCTGTTATCTCCTTATGAGGATGTTCAACATGAAGTGATATTCACAAGCTATATGCCCGAGGCTTTTCAATTATTGGGAGAAAGTAATCTGACAGTAGAGATACCGAGCATTAAGAGTAGATATTTGGAGATGAATGGTAAAAAGGCGCAATATATCTCTACAAAACAATCCTTTCCTTACCATAATACAGAACAGAAAGAAATCCTCATTCCGCCTTCTACTATTCAGAGAATCACCTTGATGTTAGAGTATGAGCGGTTTGAAACGCAATACACTCTCTATGCTTTCCACCCTAAAACCAAAAAGCAACGAATCATCACCGGTATGCTGCAAAGTAAAATGCCTGTAGACTATCACATAAAACGCGAGAACATCAATGAATAGAAATATGAATACCGGACGATTGCTGTATATGATTTGCTTATTAGCTTTCTCGGTAGTTGGCGGAAAGTTAGAGGCACAGACAGTTGTGCAACCAGTCGAACAGCAACACGACAGCATAAAATATACGCCTATCCACCAGATTGGTTTTGACATTCGTCCCGGTTATGTGGCTCCGACAAATAGTTTCCTCGAAGGAGATAATGCGCAACAGAAAAGGATTAACCAATCACTTTCCCTGCATTTGAAATATGCTTTCCGGTTTAGCAAAGACTCCAATTTGGGTAGATTGTATCCTCATGCTTATCAGGGGATAGGTATTTCATATAATACTTTCTACTGTCCCGCTGAATTGGGGAATCCCGTGGCGGTATATGCCTTTCAGGGCGCACGTATTATGCAAGTCTCACCTCGTCTGTCATTTGATTATGAGTGGAATTTCGGTGCATCTTTCGGTTGGAAGAAATATGACGGGCAATACTATCCGCAGAATGAAGTTATTGGTTCTAAAATCAATGCATATATCAATTTAGGTTTGGTATTGAATTGGCAACTTCATCCGCAGTGGAAACTGGCAGCAGGTGTAGATCTCACACATTTTTCTAATGGAAATACACATTATCCTAATGGGGGACTTAATGTTATTGGAGGAAGAATCGGAGTGGTACGTACGTTCGGTGAAGAGGATGCATCCACAGATGTTCCCAAACGCCTTTATGTGAAGCCGCATATCAGCTATGACTTGGTGATATACGGAGCTACACGTAAAAGAGGGTTTGTAAAAGATGGCGTACCAAGTTTGGTGCCCGGTTCATTTGGTATTGCCGGGCTCAATTTCGCTCCGATGTATAATTTTAACAACTATTTTCGTGCCGGGCTTTCTCTGGATGCACAGTATGACGAGAGTGCCAATATTAAAGACTATAAACTGGAAGGAAGCTTTATGGACGATTTAAAGTTTCATCGTCCTCCTTTCCGGGAACAATTTGCCGTTGGTTTGTCTCTCCGGGCAGAATGGGTGATGCCTATTTTTTCAATCAATGCAGGTATTGGGCGAAATCTGATATGCAGTGGGGATGATACAAAAGGGTTTTACCAGATTTTGGCTCTCAAAACCTATGTCACCCGACATTTGTTTTTGCATGTGGGATATCAGTTGAGCAAATTTAAAGATCCTAATAACTTGATGTTGGGGCTTGGATATAGATTTCATGACAAACGATGAAAGAATAATCTTCATTTGCACGTTATTACACCGATATTTCGTGATAAAATCGAATAATTACGGCTTTAAAATCAACTTATACTACACAGAATGGGTCGTACACAATGGAAGAGTAACTGTTTCATGCCTTGAAACAGGCTGTTTGCTATATCGAAACACTTTGTTTCTAGGCTCTAAACAAAGTGTTTTTGACGTTGAAACAATGTGTTCTTATACTGTGAACTAATGCTCTATACAAAAGATAAGAGGTGTTGCTACTATAAAAGAAAGTTGCAGATGTGTGTAAGATAAAACATCTTGCACGCATCTGCAACGGTATCTTGCACAGGCTTATACTGCTATTAATCAAATAGATAAACTCTGGTTAGTGTAGGGTGCAAGATAAAATCAAAATAAAATCTTCTGTGGAAGTCCCGGAGGTTATCCCAAAAGCTCTTTCACTTTTGCAGAAATGGCACGTCCTTCTGCAAGACC
>OGPZ01002270.1_pt1 | contig 11967 bp, 8 predicted proteins | sample 1553111 | NCBI WGS metagenome assembly OGPZ01 (sample SAMEA2579968, study PRJEB22360) | human gut metagenome
TTTGTTCTCTCTGACATCTTATCGTCCAGCATCTTTCTGCTATATTTCATAACCAGAATCAAACAAAAACACTGAATGAGAATTATTATCTAAACTCATTATGTACACTCACTTATTGCTTATTTCGACCGTCCAAATTTCAAGAGCATATTGTTCTTTTTTCTATTATAATATATTTATTGTATCAGAACAAGTGTTTTTGCGATTTTTTATGAATTTGAGCAGACATGCTCGAAGGTTAAATGTATTTTTTAATTCTACCTTGCAAGAGTAAATTCTATACCTGTAGAAATTACTTCTGCATGGATTTTTCCTTCTTCTTTTTATAAAATACTACTGCAGATGATCCCCTGCCTGTGCAGAAGGAGGATAAAATAAATACAGGAAGACCAAAAGGCAACCAAAAACATCTTGACTTATCTGCACGTATTATAATCGAACAGCATTTAAATAACGGTGATTCATTTAGAAGTATTGCAATAGAATTAAGCAAGGATCCAAGTACCATATCCAAAGAAATCAGACGTCATTCCATTATCAGGGAAAGAAGCGCAGATGCATTTGCCCCTATTCCCTGTGCAAACAATTATGATAGTTCAAAGCCGCGGACAAATATATGCAATGTCATGCATATGTGCGGTGATAATGAATGCCGGCGCAAATGTGTCCTCTGCAGAAAATTCAGATGCAGCGATGTCTGTAAATTTTATAAACCAAGAGAATGTGAAAAATTAAATAAACCTCCTTATGTGTGCAATGGATGCAGCAAGAGAACGAATTGCATGATGGACAAAAAGATCTATTCTTCAAAATACGCTCAGGACTCCTATGAAGCCCTTAGGACTACCAGCAGAGAAGGGATCAACCAGACACCGGAAAGTATACAGAAACTGGACAACCTGTTGTCACCGCTTCTCAAAAAAGGACAGTCCATTGCCCACATCTACGCATCTCATGCTGATGAGATCGCCTGTTCCAGAAGAACCATATACTCTTATATAGACCGTGGCATTTTTCAAGCCAGAAACATAGATCTGCGCCGTAAAGTGGTATACAAGCAGAGAAAAAGAAAAACCACTACCAGCCTTAAAGACAGAAGTTTTCGAAAAGACCGGGGCTATAAAGAATTCCTGGAATATATCGCAGCGAACAAATCTGTTTATGTAGTCGAAATGGATACTGTTGAAGGAGCAAAAGGTACCAGTCCCTGCTTTCTGACTATGTTCTTTCGAAACTGTAGCCTTATGCTTATGTTTCTTTTAGAAGAACAGACCCAGAAAGAAGTAACTAGGATTTTTGATCATTTAACAGAGTTACTTGGAATTGAACTGTTTCAGAAACTTTTCGAAGTAATACTTACAGACAACGGGCATGAATTTCAGGACCGGCAGAGTCTGGAATATAGCAAAAATGATGAAGTACGCACACGCATTTATTATTGTGATCCCAACCGTTCTGATCAAAAAGGTGCTCTTGAAAAGAATCATGAATATATAAGGTATGTCCTGCCAAAAGGAACAAGCTTTGAAAAAATGACAGACAAAACAACGCTGCTGTTATTAAATCATATCAATAGCGAAAAACGGGACAGCCTCAATGGACACAGTCCATATGAAGTATCCCGTCTCCTGCTGGATAACAGACTTCATAAAGCATTAGGATTAGCAGAGATACCAGCCGATGAAGTCACATTGATACCAGCATTAATAAAATAATAATAACAATACAGGCACAGGCAAGTTTCATTGCATAGAATTTAGTCTTTCCAACAGACATGTGGAATTTAGTCCTGCACACTATTTCCAGATGTCCTTTTATCATGCAAAAAACTATGCTGTTTATGCCGTATAAAAACATTATATACTAAAAAAATCAAGTTGTATATCTCCGAAAATAGAATTAAATCCCGCATAAAATCAAGGTATATTAGAATGTAGAATTTACTTTTTCATTCAAGCCATCTAAAGTTGCCATCAACAGTCAAGAGAAAACCTATATTTGATAGTGTAAACTTATTGTAGGAAATTAATAGACAGAGTAATAATTCGCAATAAAAACCATCCCGACTATGTACATTATTCATATAGCTGGGATGGTTTTATGTATGGGTAAGGAATTTTATGTTATATAAATTTTAGAGTTCTTTTATGTGGAGATTATTATCTTTCCGGTTATTTTCGATGGTCAGACCCCTCCAGACAGCAGATGCTTCTGGACGCAGGACATACAAAATTGCAGGGATTTTTAAAGAAGACGATCTGCAGGGAATCCGAAGATTCCAGGGATATGCAGAAACACTCTTCGAAGTAGGACTGCAGGCCGATGACCGCCATATCTGGTGGTTCCATTCCAACCACGAAATGTGGATTCAGAATAAATATAGTGTTGAGTATTCCTTGGATGATTTAATGGGATGTACAGCCCTCGTTTGCTACAACGATATGCTGGCAGAAGAAATCTACCACGACCTCAGTCAAAAAGGAATCCGCATTCCGCAAGACTTGTCAATTGTAGGATTTGACAATCAGAATATCAAACTGGATGGCGATTGCTACCTCACCTCAGTCCAACATCCCCGCCGAAAACTCGGAGAGACGGCGGCGAATTTAGTGTGGGATATGATTGAACAGGGATGTAATGTTGCGCCTGCAGAACCGATTATTATGCCGTCGACGATTGTGGCTAGGAATTCGATTATAAGGAGATTCTAACTTTCAACAGTAAGCTCTATGCTATATTATAAATAAGGCTATCCCATTTTGATAGCATCTATTTCCTATTCAAAAATTTTTATTTTGGGGTATATCAGTTGTTAGTTTTTGTTCAATTTCATTTGCGATTTTTTCACTAATTATATAAATGTCTTTCATTTTAAGCAAAGTAAATAACTTATGAACGTTCTTTTTAACATTAATAAATTTAACATTATCTAATACTTTAGATAATGTTAAATTTATTTTAGCGATTCTTTTGATTATCGCTGGATGTTCTTTTTGATCTTTAAAAATGTTAAATTCAGATTTACCCACCATTTGCACACTAACAATTAACGGAACATATATAGCTACTAGTTGATGAATGCTATAAGATGATGTATCATTTGAATAAGCACTTTCTAAATATCTAAATGCAAATTCTATTCCAAACTCATCAGCTTTTAATTCTTTTATTTTAGCATTTTCGGAGTTTTCATTATCGGAATCAGTATGCCCTAAATAATGATGTCCTATTTCATGTCCTATTAAAGTGGCTAATGCTATTTCATTTATTTCTCTACTATACGTTATATAAACGTCTGTAAAATTATTTCCAGATTTTTCGTATTGAGCCATATCATATTGTATTTCATTATATTCCTTAGTTTCGTCAGAAGCTGTCTGGAATCTTTGCAAATTTATTTGCAATAATTTAGTAAAAAGTTGCTTTTCCGCTGATAAGTGACTTTTATCAATCATATAATAAGAAGCCCATACATCAGATAATAATCTTATTTGATGATCCATTTTTCTTGAAATTTCTATATAATAGGAGTTATCATAATATTTAGGATATGCTCTTCCAATAAATATATCTTTCTCATCTACATTCCCAATTTTTAAATTATTTATAAGTTCTAATAATCGTTCATCTTCTATTTCTTTTTTTGCATAATCAATTATTAAATCAAATACCATATCATTGCTATGTGTAAGTTCATCTTTTTCCAAAAGAGAACAAAGTTCTTCTAATTCAGACTTTGAAATATATGCAATTGCGTTTTTTTCATCGCATTGATTAATAAGACTTTCTGTTTCTTCTAATTGAATGTGAATTTCATTTCTTCTTTCTTTAAAAATGCTATCTGCAATATTTTTATCTTCTTCCATAATAAATAATTTCCTACCTTTCATTTATATTTTGAATCATTTATTGAAAATATTATACATGAAATTCTGATATAATGATATTAATAAATTTATTACAAAGAAAATATTCTTGGATAACAAATCAGTGTATAATAACAAAGATATAATTGCTAGATTTCAGTAATCATATGTTTGAAAAGTAACAACAAGTAATAATGGTTAAAACCGGGTAATTAAACTTGTTGAGGGTTTGTCATGAGGAGCTGGTTTGAGGATTCTTTATGAGGATTTCTGCTTGTATGAAAAAAGATGGATCAGTTTTTCGGCTGACCAATCCTTTTTACTTTAATAGGGTAGAGGGAGAATAATTATCTCGCCCCTCCCATTGAACCGTACGTACGGGTCTCGTATACGGCTCTACAACTTATATTCCAACTTTTGCTAAGTAATAGGATAAGGGATTGAGCAGACCAGCTCCATCTTTTATCCTATTTTCAAGTAAATCTTTACTGATAATGAAATTCACCACGTTCATTCCACTTCTTCTGTACCACCCAAGTCTTGAATTTGCAACTTTATGAATATCTTCCTGACTGAATCCGTTTCGGTTCTTCCTGTTTAGATAACTTAGGTTTCTGTAGATGGTTTTCGGCTTCTTCCATTGCTTCATGACTATCATTCTTATTTTGTGTCTTAGTCATTGTCCAAGCTCTTCGGTAGTGTAAAATAGTTTGTGTTTTTGGTAAAAAATAACTCCTTTTTGGTAAGAATTCAGATATGACAATTCTTATCGAAAAGGAGTATTTTTTATGGCAGTTGCAAAGGAACAAATTCGACAGATCATCTCAGAAAACAACATTAATAGCGTTGCAGATATATACACGCTTCTGAAAGACAGTTTCAAGGATATCCTGCAGGAGCTGATGGAGGCAGAACTGGATGCAACTCTTGGATACGAGAAAAACCATAAGGGAGATCTACAGACAGATAATAAAAGAAATGGTCATTCTACAAAAAACTTAAAGAGTCAATACGGTGAATTTCAAATCGACGTACCAAGAGACCGTAACGGTGAGTTTGAACCAAAACTCATCCCTAAATACCAGAGAGATATTTCCGGGATTGAAGAAAAAGTGATCTCTTTATATGCCCGTGGTATGAGTACACGTGACATCCACGACCAGCTTCAGGATCTTTATGGGATTGAGCTGTCAGCTGAAATGGTCAGCAAGATCACAGACAAGATACTTCCTCAGGTTAAAGAATGGCAGTCCCGTCCTCTGAACCCGGTTTATCCGTTTGTCTTTATGGACTGTATTCATTATAAAGTACGTGAGGATGGCAGGATCCTGAGTCGTGCTGCGTATGTAGTGCTTGGTGTTACAGTGGAGGGATACAAAGATATCCTCAGCATCACAGTAGGTGCAAATGAAACCAGCAAGTTCTGGCTTGGAATGCTCAATGATCTTAAGAACCGCGGAGTAAAAGATGTTCTTTTCTTCTGCGTGGATGGTCTTCCGGGTTTTAAAGAAGCTATTCAGGCAGTCTATCCGCAGGCAGAGATCCAGAGATGTGTGATCCATATGCTACGCAATTCTTTCAAATATGTAAATTATAATGATCTGAAAAAGTTTTCCTCGGATTTCAAAGAAGTGTACAATGCTCCGAACGAAACAGCCGCTTTAACAGAGCTGGAGAACATGAAAGAAAAATGGGGGAAGAAATATCCGTATGCGATCAGTAACTGGGAAAATAATTGGGAAGATGTAAGTTCCTTTTTCCAGTTTTCTAATGATATCAGACGCATTATGTACACGACAAATATCATAGAAGGATTAAACCGTCAGTATCGGAAAGTCACGAAAACAAAAAGCGTATTCCCAAGCGATTCTGCATTGGAAAAGATGCTGTATCTTGCCAGTGAGAACGTAGTCAAAAAGTGGACGCAGAGATACCGGAACTGGGATCAGGTATTGAATCAGCTGATCGTCCTTTACGGAGAACGGCTTACTGCTTATCTGTAAGAGAAAAGAAAAGCAGGAATGGGGAAGCTCTTTTAAGCCCCGCATTCCTGCTCTCTGTCTATTCCTTCGGCATTTATATTATTGCCAGAAATTTCCGATCCTATTCCAGAGGTTAGGTGTGGGCAGAGCCCACAAAAGGCAATAATGATTACGATGTTTATCTGGGACCCGGTGAATATTATGCTCTGATAGACTATAGCGAAGGGGTTGATGTGAAAGTTCCCATCTCCATCCGGGTTCCGGATGAAACACCTGTCCTGACAAAAACAGGTCCTGACAGATATGAAGCAACTTGTGAATTACTGAGAAATCTTTACACAATGCCAATCAAACTCCTTCCTCTGTTGCTAAATATAAAAAAGTATTCAAAGAAAGACCCTGGCTGTTACACGCAGAGTCTTTCTTTTTTAGGAATCTGTATTAATTACCCAAATGGATTATTTAACTTTAGCAGTTTCCAGATTTGACCACTTACTGAATACTTTGTTATCGTTTTCAGAAGCTGTTCTGTTCCAGGAATGTACTCCTGCATAATATGTTCCTGCAGGAATGTTCTTAAATACAGCTTTGCATACACCTGGTGCAACATTTAATTTTTTGTATTTTCCATACTGATATGGACGTGTCTCTCCGTGTTCTTTCTTGGAACCTTTTCCGAGAACTACGTCATATCCTGTAGAATTAGCGGATTCTTTGTATGTTACAGTGATTGTAGAACCCTTTGTCTTAACACTGAGGATTTCTGGTGTGTCTGGTGTTATTGCAGTTACAGAGAATGGATAAACATTAGACCATTCGCCGAATACTTTCTTACCATTTTCATCACGTTTCCAAGCATGGCAATATGCATAGTATGTTCCCTGCTGAACATATTTAAATGCTGCGGTTGTCTGAACCTGATTCTTAACAACATCGATACGTGCTTCCTTATCTGAAGGATCTTTAGATGTAGAGATTACATAATCATATCCGGATGCACCATCTGCTTCGTCGGAAAGAATTACTGTTGCTTTGTTACCAGATACTTTAACAGTATTGATTACTGGAGCACCAACTTTAACAGCGTCAACATCAACTTCTTTGGAACCAGTATAATTTTTGCTGTCAGCTTTAGCTGTTACAGTTACTTTCTTTCCGTCTTCACTAAATTTGACATCATATTCCTTGGATGGAACAACAACGGAACCATTCATTACGGTTACATTTCCCTCTTTATCAACAGTTACGGTTGTGTTCTTAAGATCTTTTGCTACAACTTTCCATGTAAGTTCTACATAAGAACCGTCTGCATCTGTCTTAATGTTGCCTGCGCCCCATGATGTAGTATCTAATACATAACCATCTTTTGCATATAATTTTGCTTTTAAGATCTTATCTTTAGCAGTTACGTTAGAAGCATCGCCTACTGTTTCAATCTTATAGTCAGAATCATCTACAAGAGTTTTTCCATTTACAGTAACGGTTACTGTTGGTTTGACTGCGATTCCGCCAGCATATTCAGTATTTGCTACTTTGACATCAGATTTCTTAATAGCAATAGCACCAATCTTAAAGAATCTTGCGTTAGTATAAGTTGTTTTCTTATCCGCAAACTTGTTAGCATCTGTATTTTTGTAATTACCTAATGCATTTACATAGATGGCAGCAACTTCTCCACGAACATTGTTGTAGTATTTAACTTCGTAATCAGTGCCTTCTTTATATTTGGAATCAGCTGGTTTGTAAGTTACTTTATCAAAAGTATGCTCTGTTCCATCATTTGTAAAGATTGGCGCAAAGGATGAAACGCCACTTTCAGATGTAGCTGTTTTATCAAATCCAACAACCTTTCCATCTTTCCAAAGTGTAAAGGTTCCACTTTCATTCAATACTGCCTGTTCAATATCAAATTTGAATGCATTTGTTCCCTCGAAGTTTGGATTCTTAGCAGTATCTTTCACTGTAAGTGTTGCACTGCCTGCTTCTTTTCCTGCATTTACATTTGCAGAAGAACTAGCTGGATATGTAATTTTAATATCAGCAAGGTCTGTTGTAAGTGTTTCATCGCCAAGTTTAACATCATATTCTGTTAATGCAGGTGTAAGTTTATTTCCTGTATAAGTAAAGTTACCAGCAACAGAGTTTTTCTTAGGAGTAATAGTCACTTTTGACAGATCTGCTTTATTAATAGTAAACTCTACAGTCTTTGTCTTAGCTGCGCTGTAATCACCTTTACCTTTGATTGTAATCTTAGCTGTTCCCGCATTTGTTGCATTTACAGTAGATACTACTTCATAATCAACATCTTTTACAAGTGTGCGGTTACCATCTTTTACAACTAAATCAGGTTTGATTTCTTTTCCTGTATAAACGAATGGAGCACCAACTACAGTTACATCTGCGTTTGCAATGGATAAAGTAGCTACTGTTGTATTCTTAGATGCTGTTACACCGCCTGTTAATTGAGAGATGCCATAATTTTTATATGCATCACTTGTTGTGTCAATTTTGTCTGCTTCTTTTACAGTAGTAGTTAACTTTGTTCCATCAACTATTTTACCACTACTGAGAGTGCTAGAATCAGCAGCAAATGTAGTTTTATAGAGTGTATCCGGTACATCAATTAATTTTTCAACTTTTTCAAATTTAACTGTAGATCCAACAGTTTTCTTAGTCCAGGTATATGTCTTAGCCTGTACTTTGATATCGGATTTTTTCAGATATTCAGAAGCCTCTGTCTTAGAACCGTCATAAGCTACTGATTCTGGAACAGTAATTGTAGTTGACATGATTTCTGCGGGTTTAATTGCAAATGTACCAATGCATTTTTTACCACCTAATGTACTACTGATTCCCTGTAAATAAACTTTGGCTGTACCAACATTAGTGTTGTTTTCATAAATCACCTTATAATCGGTACCAGCTTTCAGAACAACATCAGTAGACCCTTTAATTACAATAGTACCTAACTGATCGGCAGTTTTTTCAACAGCAGAACCGCCCTGATAGAATTCATCACCTAAGTCAGTTGAAGAATTTAATTCTGTATTAGCAGCTAACTGACCATCTTTAGTAACTAAAGTAGCATCTGCAATGTTGTTCTGGGCAACATAAAGATTAATAGTCTTTCTATTAATCACATTCTTCGTAGTATCTGTTGGTTTTACAACAACTGTATAAGTACCTTCTCCACCTTTATGGATTGCATCTGTATCAACTTCAATATCCACATTATCCATAAATGTTGTATTAGTGCTAAGAGTTTCTTTTCCTTCTGAGATTGAAAGAAGCTTCTTAATATCTGCTTTAGTGATATTCTTTGATTTCAAAAGTCCAATACTGATATCATCAATTGCACATGTACTTAAATCGCGGGCAACAACAGTAGCTTTCTCTGCTGTAGTATATCCAATACCTTTGCTGGAATCAAATGCACCTACCGCATAGTTACGATTCAACTCGTCATCGCCTGTTTTAGTAATAGACACTTTCACTTTTGCAGAATCACCAGCATTTGTAAGAGTACCATCAACCAGATTAACACTAGTAATTGCTTTAGCCTTTAATGTGTTTCCGGAAATATTGCTCTTTAAGGTAAAGTTATCTTCTACATTTGTTAACAGATTAATAGCTGAACCTGTATATTTATACTGAGTCTTCTTTAAGTTAACAGCTAAATCATTTTTTGTCTTATCTGTTAATTCTTTATCAGAATCAGAATATGCAGCAGGTGTTTTCTGGCTAATAGTCATATTAAACGTAAGAGAACCCTGGTATCCAGGCTTATTAACAGTTGCAGTAACCTTGACAGGTTCACCAGCTTTTGTAGCATTCACAGTATCACCATCATATGTGAAATTGAAATCAGAAGCTGTGATACCAGCAGTAGAAGCATTATAACCTGTAGCATATGTAAGATTTACATCGCTTGCTTTTAATGTTTTTGCTGTACCATCATAAATTAAAGCATTATTCTGGCTGATTCCAGCAACAATACTTGTTACATCTTTTGCAGTAATAGTTACAGCAGGAGTTTCATATGTGAAGCCTTCAAAATCTTCGGCAGTTCCTTTGACACCTGTAATTTTAAGAGTAAGTTTTCCACCTAACTGATTTGACAGTGGTGTAAACTTTGTAATAGCACTTTTGATGTCGGCAACACTTGGATTTGTTCCGCCAAGACGTACCTGACCTGAATAAGTACTCGCGTCCATTGCACTTCCATCAGCTTTAGCAGGCTGCATTCCATCGATTAACCATTCATAATCAAAAACAGTAACATTTTTTCCTTCAGCATTTTTTAATACACTGTCGTCTGCAAATGAAACTGGTTTACCAATTTCAGCTTTTTCAAAATATAATGCTTTTTCTGTTGCTGCTGTTGCAGTATCTGCAATATCATCTGTATTCTCTGTGACTTCTGGTGTAGCCTCATCGGAGAATGCGGCTGCATCAGCGGCATCTGTATCTTCTGCAACCGGAGCTTCTGATGTAATTGCAACATCTGCGTCGCTTCCATCGCTGAACTCAGCAGCCCAAACCGGCACGTTAGAGGTTGCCAGCATTGCAACGACGAGAGACATACTTAAGGTTTTCTTAGCCATGCCTTTCTTCGTATTCTTAATCTTTGTCATGATTATAGTTCCCCTTTGGGTGGTGGACAGGTTGATTTTTGATTAAAAAGCACATTCTCTGATTAGAAATTCATTCATGACCCTGAAAAAATGATTATTTATAACTGCCTTTTTTACGCATCAGAGCGATATTTTTGTATTTATATGCTCTTTTACAGCCGACAGAATGAGAAAAAAGAATAAATCAAACAATCCGACTCTGTACTTTTCAGATTTTTAATAATTTTTATAGTTCCTTTCGTGGAAACAAGGTAATAATTATGCTATATTGATAACAGAAATAAATCAACGGGAGGTGCTGGATACGGCGGAAAAAAATAAGATCAAACCGGATACCATACTGAAGAACTTCTGGAGAGACAACAGACATTTTGCGGATCTGTTCAATGCAGTATTTTTTAACGGGGAACAGGTGCTGAAGCCGCAGGATCTTACAGAAGCAGATACGGATGTTTCCTCCATGCTGAAATTTAATGGTCATGCGGAAACAGTACAGAAGATCCTGGATGTTGTAAAGAAGACGGCATATGGTGTGGACTTTGTTCTCTGGGGACTGGAAAATCAGGCAAAGATCCACTATGCGATGCCGCTGCGCCATATGGTCGGAGATGCATTTTCTTACATGAAAGAATATGATGAGATTGCAGCAGTAAATAAGAAAAACGGGGATTTCCATTCAGCGGATGAATTCCTATCAGGTTTTAAGAAGACCGATCGGCTGCATCCGGTAATTAGTCTGTGTGTATACTATGGAGAAAGTGAATGGGATGGTCCGTTTTCCCTGAAGGATATGTTGGAGATTCCCGAAAAAATAGAACCACTGGTATCGGATTACCGTATGAACCTGGTCCAGGTAAGATCAAGTGGGGAACTGTGTTTCAGTGATCCGGATGTAAACATGGTGTTTGATATGAGCCGTCTGATCTATGCCAGGGATTATGCGAAGATCAAAGAAGTCTACAGTGACCATGATATCCCGGCAGATCTGGGCGTTGTGATAGGTGTTATTACAGAATCACAGAAGCTGATCAATCATGCTTTGGAATTGGAGCAGAGAGGAGGGCAGATCAATATGTGTAATGCATTGGAAGAGTTAAGGCAGGAAGGTGTCGAAGAAGGTCGACAGGAAGGCAGATGGGAAGGTATCCTTGAAGGCATTCGTGCGACTGTAAGGACCTGCAGGAATTTCAATATCAGTGAGGCAGATACCGTCAGAAACATCATGAATGAATTTTCCCTGTCACAGGAAGAAGCTGTCAATTATGTAAAAAAATACTGGTAAACGGAAATTCTTTTAATAGAGCCTTTGATCTATCAGGTCAGAGGCTCTTTGTAATGTGGTCTGTATCTGAGCAGCCTAATTGAAAAGAAAATCCTAAAAAACAAGTGCACCTTGAAATAGCTTCTGACAATAAAAAGAAAGACTCCGGTCGCAATGACCGGAGCCTTCTTTTTAGGAATCTGTATTAATTACCCAAATGGATT
>OGPZ01002272.1_pt1 | contig 11963 bp, 6 predicted proteins | sample 1553111 | NCBI WGS metagenome assembly OGPZ01 (sample SAMEA2579968, study PRJEB22360) | human gut metagenome
AACGGCTATGCCTTGGACATGACCGGCAAGTCCTACGTCAAGAAGCTCTCGCAGGCGAACAAGGATTTCCTGTCACGCGACGGCAAACTGTACGGACAGTCCATTTCCTCGTGGGCCGCCGGCATCGCCTATAACAAGGATCTGCTCGGCCAGGTCGGCTACGATTCCGTGCCGGCCACGTGGGACGAGTTCCTCGACCTGTGCGGCAAACTCAAGAACAAGGGCATCACCCCATATATCGAATCGCTCGGAGATGGCAACGATCGTATCCCGGACTCCTTCATGGGCGCGGTCTATGCCAAGGATGGCGTGGATGTGACGACCTTGGCCGACAAGACCCCGTCGACGCCGGGCGCCAATGAGAAGGATTGCGTGAAGGCGTGGATGAAGGTGTACGAGAAGGGGTACGCGTCACGTGACAACGTCGGTGTGAGCGGCGACGATGCCAAGACCCAGTTCGCCAATGGACAGGTGGCCATGTACACCACCGGCGTATGGGACTTCTCCGCTTTCGAAGGCGCGTCCTTCGACTGGGGTTTCGCCCGCATCCCGGCTCTCGACAAGAACCATGAGCAGTATTCGCAAGGCTCCCCGTCGCCTGGTCTGACCATCTATTCCAAGCTCAAGGGCGACAAGCTCAAGGCGGCCGAGAAGTTCCTCGACTTCATGGTCTCCGACTGGGCATTGAAGCAGCGCAGCAAGAACGGCGACGCCATCACCGTCGAAGGATTCGATTCCGACGTAGCAAAGCAGTACAAGGAGATTTACGACGAGAACGTGAAGACTGGCAAGTACTTCCTGTACACGAACTTCTACAAGAAGCCCGATGTGCTTTCGTCCGCCAACACCGCCGAAATCCAGCAGCTCGTCCAAGGTTCAATCAGCGTCGACCAGTGGGCCAAGAACATCGATGACAAGATGGCCGCAGCGCAATAGGCTCGCGACCTGCACCCAACGGGAGGGGCGAACAAAGCGCGCGGACACAGGAAATCCGTTCGACGCCCCTCCTCCACAATCATCGCCAGAACCATACGAAAGGATGGCATATGAGCAACGCAACGCAAGCGGCGCCGGCACTGCCGCTCATGGACGAAACCTATTATCGCAGCCGCCGTAGGAGGCAGGGCCTGCGCGAGGATCTCAATTCATTCTGGTTCCTGCTGCCGATTCTGGCACTGTTCGTGATCCTGTTCCTGGTGCCCTTGGTGCAGACCGCCTATTATTCGTTCACCGACTTCAACGGCTATAGCACCAACATGAAGTTCGTCAGATTCGACAATTACAAAAAGGTCTTCTCCGACCCCTCAACCCTGTCCGGCCTCGGATTCACGATTCTCTACGCCATCGTGGTGATGATCGGCGCGATCAGCGTGCCGGGCATCCCACTGGCCGTAGTGCTCAACCGCAAATTCGTAGGCTGCAACTTCGTCCGCTCCGTATTCTTCTTCTTTTCCGTACCATCGCTGGCCATCATGGGCATGGTATGGAAATACATCTTCTCCCCAATGAAAACCGGCGTGGTCAACTCGATACTCACCTCACTCGGCTTCGACCCGATTCCTTGGCTGAGCAACAACAGCTGGGCTAAATTCTGCGTCATCTTCATCGCGATCTGGGCGCAGATCGGCTGGCACGCCACCCTCTACCTCGCATTCCTGCAAGCCATCCCCGCCGACCTGTACGAGCAGGCGACCGTTGACGGCGCCTCCAAATTCCAACAGTTCATCCACATCACCTTGCCGCAGCTGACCCCCGGCATCGTCACCTCCACCTTCCTGCTGATGTCCGGAGGCCTCAAGGTCTACGACCTGCCCTACACGATGACCAAGGGCGGTCCCGGCTATTCGACCTACACCGTCACCCAGTCCATCATCCAACAAGGCATCGGCCAATCCCAATACGGCATCGGATCCGCCCTAGCCGTACTCTTCTTCATCGCCACCGGCATCGTGGTGTTCCTACAGATGAGCGTTTCCAACCTGATTTCAAGGAGGTTCCAGTGATGAGCGCCACAACCAAGCACCCGACCAAAGCCAAAGGCATGAACTTCACCACCCGCAAACGCATATCCTCCGCCATCACATCCATCGTGATGATCGCCATCGCACTGATATGCGCCATACCACTGTGGTACATCGTCATCAACACGTTCAAAACCATCCCCGACATGAGCTCCAATCCACTGGGACTGCCGAAACAATGGACGTTCGACAACTACACCCACGCTTTCGCCACCGTGCCCATCCTGCGCTCCCTGTGGAACACGCTCATCGTCACATTCTTCGGCGTGGCCATCCAAGTGATCGTCGGCGCACTCGCCGCCTATGGCATGATCCTACGCAAATCCAGGTTCACCGCCATCATCGGCACCATCCTCATGGTCGCCTTCGTCGTCCCCGCCCAATCCACCCTGATCCCGCTGTACCGCATGGAAGCGCAAACCCACATCGTGAACACCCTGGGTGGCCTGGTACTCATCTACCTCGGCGGATGCGTGTTCTGCTACTTCCTCATCGTCGGATACATGCGCTCGCTGCCGTTCGAACTCATCGAGGCCGCGCGCATCGACGGCGCCGGGCCGCTGCGTATCTTCTGGAGCATCGTCATGCCGCTCATCCGGCCGATTCTGACGACCGTGGTCGTATTCCAGACCATGTCGACGTGGAACGACTTCATGAACGCCAATGTGTTCATCAGCTCGTCGAATCTGCGGACCATCGTGCTCCAGGTCTACAACGCCGTGGGCCAGTTCTCCACCGATTGGCCGAGCTTCATGACCATCACCGTGCTCGCGCTGCTGCCGGTGTTCGTGTTCTTCATCTTCTGCCAGAAGTGGATCGTCTCCGGCCTGGTCGCCGGATCGGTCAAGGGCTGACGAAAGGACGTTTCATGAGCATCGCAACAACATTGAATGCGACCTCCGCAACAGATCGAGACTCGCTTCCGCACCGCGTCAACGACACGGCGCTCGCCACCAATCCGCTGCGCCGCTATTGCGCGGACCCGAATCTGGCGATTTTCGACAACCGCTACTTCCTGTATTGCACGGATGACGGCGTGGACGAATGGCGCACCACCGCGTTCAGCGTCTATGCTTCCGACGATTTGGCGACCTGGGAGCGTCATCCTGCGCTCGATTTGTACGACGTGCCCTGGTGGCACGGCGAGGATGGAGCGTGGGCTCCGTCGATTGTGCACGCGGCCGACGGACGATACGTGCTGTTTTTCGTGGCCGGATCGCAGATCGGCGCCGCCGTGGCCGATACGCCTTACGGACCGTTCACGCCGCAGCCGGAGCCACTGATTCGCAAGGGCACGTTTGATTGCCATACCATCGATCCCGGTGTCTTCATCGCATCGGAGGGCACACGCTGGCTGCTGTGGGGCAATGGCCGGGCGTGGGTGGCACCGTTGCGCGACGACTGCCTAGCGTTTGGCGAATCGCGCGCAATCAGCTGGGTACCGGGCGACTTCCGCGAAGCCATTTGGATCCACGAACGGCAGGGTATCTACTACGCTTCCTGGTCGGAGAACGACGCGCGCGAGGAAACCTATTGCGTCAAATACGCGACGTCCCGTTCGCTTTCCGGCCCGTGGAGCGATCCGATGCCGCTTGTCATGCCGGCTCCCGAACGCGGCTTGTACGCCACGGGACACCATAACATTGTGAACATCCCCGGCACCGACGAGTGGATCATCGCCTACCATCGTTTCGCGTTCGACCCGTCAGGGCACGCCTCCCGCTGGAGCGGCGGCGACGGATGCCACAGGGAAACGGTGTTCGCTCCCCTGACGCATAACGCCGACGGCACGCTCGCCCAGGTCCGTCCCGAAGTCGGCTCGTACGTGCGCCCTCTGCGCTGAACGCGGTCCGCATGCCGAATGCATGGCAGGCGTGCGGACCGCCAAAGCTGGCGTCGCAGCCTCTCGAAGCCACCACAACCATCCATACAACCGTCACAACACCAGAAAATCACAACGCTTTCAGCGTGTGGGCGACGGCCTCCACTACCTTGCCGCCACGATCGGACGACGACGTCGGATACGTGATCTGCACGGCACGAATGGTATTGTCATCCACCAACTCACGAATATAGGTGACGGTTCCATCCTCCTCCCACGTGACCACAAAGCTCCCGCTGCCCAACGCATGGTAACTGACATCATGCTCCGAAAGATACCGCTGCATCGCACTGGACGGCGTATCACCATCGGCATTGTATGAACCCCACACTGAGATCGCGATATCATCGTCATCATCGCTGCTGAACTGCCGGCCATCGCCATTATCCGACTCATCAAACCACACGAAATCCGACGGAGCCTGAATCGAATACGCATACCGCGTGTTGACATACTCGTCCGTCTTGATACCATCCTGCTGCGATTGACGCTCAGCCTCCTTGGCGGCCTTGTCTTTGGCGGCCTTATCCTTAGCAGCCCGATCAGACGCGGTCCGCTTATCAATACTCGTCTGAACCCGCTTCGCCGCAGCATTCACCGACTTAAGCCACGCCTTCTGCGATGACAAATCCCTACGAGCCTGCTCAGCGACCGTACCCAGCGGCGCCGTACCATCGCCAGCATCGCACACATAATCAACACGCGCCCACCCCCCCACAAAAAATCAGCCGCCACAATCGGCTTCTGCGAGCCAAGCACATCAGTCATCTCACCAAGCAACGATGCATCGGCAATACGCTTCGAATCGGTTTTGGCAAGCTTGACAGCCGCCCGATAATCCACCTCCGCCTTCCGCTCAGCAGCCTTCACTCTACCAACCGCACTCACACAATCCACCAACTGGCTACGATGCTGCCGATCACGCCACACCAACCATCCACACACCGCCGCAACGACAACCACAATCGCCACAGCCACCGCAATCAGTTTTTTGGAAACTCCGCGACGAGGAGCATCGCCCTGCGAGCCACGCTCCCCCGACGGCTGCACACCGACAGGCCTACCATTCTCATCAAGATACCCCTGAGGCGTAGGCACAACCGGAATCGGAACCGTCGGAGCCGGCGCATCCCGATCAACCACATCATCAGACGTCACCAACGACGCGCCGCAATTGATACAAAAATCACCATTCGCGTTTGCAGTGCCGCATTGCGGGCAAAAATCATATCGTGCCATTGTCCTCTCCTCTTTACCCCCTATAGTACAGGGATGGGGTGAGACGGTAAGCGGTAGAAGAGACACAAGCCAAATAAGCGAATCGGAAAAGCGAAATCAAAACGTTGCCCAGGATACGGAAAATCAACAACCGAATATAAGGCAAAGATGAAGGTCTCAATGTCACCGAATGGTGCCAATGAGACCTCTCACAAAAGCCAGCATACCACCTGAAGCTAATCGTTGAACTACCTGAGGGTGGAATCAAAAAGCCACCCTGAGAATTCCGCATTGGAAGCTTCCACAAGCGAAATATGGGTGCCTTCATTCCTCCAAGAACATCACCCACAATCAAATGAGCACCTCGGAAGCTATCGAAAAGACGGCAACGGGGGTGCTCTTCCGTAAGAATACCACATCCCCTCAGAATTTCTAAGCATAAAAGCTTAGGAATTGACGAGGTCACGATGGTCGAGGGCGGCATGACGGTTCCTCAATGAAGTCCTAAGCGTAAAAGCTTAGGAATACCTCACCGCCTGTGGCACGTCCTCTCTTGGTTCCGAAAACCTCAATGAAGTCCTAAGCGTAAAAGCTTAGGAATCTCAACGAGAACGTCTCCCGCGATACGATTTCGTACCTCAATGAAGTCCTAAGCGTAAAAGCTTAGGAATGGATTACCCCAGTTCGGGTTCGTGACGGAGCAGCCACCTCAATGAAGTCCTAAGCGTAAAAGCTTAGGAATTCATAACGCAATTGCGCATCAGCGTCGAACATCGCCTTACCTCAATGAAGTCCTAAGCGTAAAAGCTTAGGAATTCCTGTCGGTGTTGCGATGTGCGCCATGCTCGTCGGTACCTCAATGAAGTCCTAAGCGTAAAAGCTTAGGAATGTCCACCACGAAAACGGAGGTCTGTGGCCATCCGGAATACCTCAATGAAGTCCTAAGCGTAAAAGCTTAGGAATGATTTCAAGCGCGTACACGGGTGTTGCCGTTGAGCATACCTCAATGAAGTCCTAAGCGTAAAAGCTTAGGAATATGTGCGTCGACGGCGTCGACCCCGCGTCGGTCCTGCCACCTCAATGAAGTCCTAAGCGTAAAAGCTTAGGAATATGCTGGGCCTGTCTGTCCCACTTGACTATATCCCTACCTCAATGAAGTCCTAAGCGTAAAAGCTTAGGAATGCCGGTAGGTTTGACTGCGGGAACCGCGCGATGCGGACCTCAATGAAGTCCTAAGCGTAAAAGCTTAGGAATGGCATACGGGGCTCAATGTTGGGACTTGTGGGCCAAACCTCAATGAAGTCCTAAGCGTAAAAGCTTAGGAATATAAACGCTGCCGTGGAATCAGTGCGTTAATAGCAACCACCTCAATGAAGTCCTAAGCGTAAAAGCTTAGGAATTACGCAAGCGCGCAGAATGGGCTCGGCATGTCGAACCACCTCAATGAAGTCCTAAGCGTAAAAGCTTAGGAATCTGTTCTCGTTTGCCCAGTTGGTTTGTCGTGTGGCACCTCAATGAAGTCCTAAGCGTAAAAGCTTAGGAATACGGGCGTATGGAGCAGAGTATTGGAGAGTTTTCGAAGGACCTCAATGAAGTCCTAAGCGTAAAAGCTTAGGAATGGTTCCGTCCGTGCCGATGGCCCACCATTGTGATGAGAAACCTCAATGAAGTCCTAAGCGTAAAAGCTTAGGAATAGTCAAACAGATGCGAAAACGCATCGGTCGCATCCGCAGGAATAATGACGCTCATCACAGTCCCTCCTTCGAGCATGTAATATCAGCCGCGCGCAGTAGTGCTTCCAGATAGGAAATACCCCAGAAGCCATACCGCTGGTTGGTATGGTCAATAACGGTTTCCCACTCCCCCAAATCGAATAGACGTTTCGAGATATCATTCAATTCCGGACTCACATTGAGGAAATCGAATTTCTCCTGAGGAAGCAGATACGCCGTTTCATGCCTGAATGTTGCACGACCATGACCGTGTGATGTACCGATAAGACGCTCAATGAGTTGCTTATCGGCTTCGCTTATGGTTTTCAACCGCTCATGATTCTCACAGGCACGTTGGAATTCCGCAACAGAACGCTGCTCATGACGCCAGCCATGAAGCTCATACATGTTCCGAAGCTCCCGTTCTCGAGAGCAGGACAGGAAAAACCGGCTTTTTGCTCGGGGCCTTTCATCTTCCGTCTTCCTGTCATTGCGGAGTAACTTCTGAAAGCGCTCGTCTTTCTTGCCCTCATCATGGTACTCGCCAGCAATGCGCAAGTCTTCCACCATTGTGGAATCAAGTCCGACAAGAGTCCCAAGCGCTTGCGCACGGCAGGCGACATGATCCTGATGTCCTTCCCCACGAGAAGATCCATCGGAATCGTTGAAAGCTCCTCCCAGAAGCAGAGTTTTCGTTTCCTTTCCCGGCATCAAGATTTCCTGATCCGATTCAGAATCCGGCACATTCTCGGAAGCGCTGCTTACAACCCATTGAACATCACGTCGAATCGGATTATTCTCAATATCAAAATAGCAATCCTCAGGAGTCTCTCTGCCTTTCCAAATCAATGAGCATTCTTCATCCCCCTCCTGTTGAGGCAAATCCGATATATCAACAGTTGCCGTACGAAGTGGACAAAGCAATTTCTTCATGACCTTTTCAGCAGAATCAGATGAATTCTCATCATCCTTATGAGTCTTATTTTCGGTCGAATCAGATATTTTTCCTTTGTCTTTCCTATCATTATCATCTTTATTTGCAGAACTTTCTTCTGCAAAACCAAAGAACTCTGCTCTATTACTCTTAGTTAATTCTTCCTCGATCTCCTGAATCTGTTGAAGCACCTTGATTAGTGTCGGATCATTCAAAGTATCAGAACTTGTAACTAGAAGAGAAGAACCGCATTGATTGAATATATCAGCCGCCGTTTCGGAGCCTTCCGGGTCGAAGATGGCAACCCCCTCGGAAAATGTAGAGAAAACCTTCTCATAGTCATCGAAGATAAGCACGTCACCCGATTGCACGGTACCCTGCTTTGCATTATGCATGCAAACCACACGATGGCCTTCAGGATCCGAAGCACGGTACCTGAACACCCTATGATCGACCTTGACGGTATGGGCAATTTTCTTGTCGGAGTCGGTTTCCTCCTCAAAGACGACTTCGGCCTTAGCGTTTTTATTCGTCAGCTCTTCAAAAAACTTAGTAAGTCCATACCATTTCCTGATGGGGAATAGCTCATCGTTTTCCGGTTGTGTCACTTCCAATAGTTTGATGGCCAGAGCGTCGTCCCATGGTAAGTGGCGAACCGCGACACTGATCTCACGATCTTCGGATCCGAGATCGTCACGCAACCAGATGTTCAGATCCGAATGTCCCTGCTGAAGATCAGCCATACTAATATCAGCGCACAAATCCTCATCAGTAACCGACAGATTCTCAACATCCCATGGTTCCAGACGCTGGAACAAGAGCCTGCCGGGTTTTTCTCCTGGAATAGGGGACTTGCTCATAGCCAAAGACCAGGCACTGATATTAGGAGCCGCGGTTTTTCCCATATTCAGAGAATTCAACCAATCCTGCGCCGCATAGATATCCTCCGGCATGTATGGAGACACCTGCTGGGCTTGCTTCTTTTCATTGAACTGCTGCAGATCAAGACCGAATACATGCAATGAACCTTCAGGCCTCATGCCACGACGGTTTACGCGTCCTGCACGCTGGACCAGCGCAGAGCTAGGGGCGATTTCAGTCACCATATTTGCAAAGTCGACATCAATGCCGACTTCCAAGGTCTGCGTGCCAATGATGCAGCAAGGCGCATCCTGCGGATCCATCGAGGACAGATTCCGAAGCTTCTCGACCACCTTGTGTTTATCGTAGGCACGCATCGGACCAACATACACATCGATGGGACGATGGATTCCTTCTTTCTTGCACTGCTTGGCAAGTGCTTTAGCGACCGCCTTACCTTTATCAAGGGTATTGAGAACACACCCGAGAACATGAGGATCGGAATCATTCAGCCGATCGGCCTCTTCATTGTCATGAATCAGCTCAACACATTTCGAAACAATCGCATCTATCTCGTCCTTGGGCTTCTTGAAATCAAGGCTGGCAAATACGAATTTCGGAGTGCACAAACGTTTCTTCAACGCAGAATCGATGTCAAAATCCGCTTCTTCAACGGAGACTGCATCATGTGTATCGTCAGATGCAGGAGTCGCAGTGGTCTCAACAACCTGCAGAGGAGCAATCTGCCTAACAAGAGGCTTTTTGGCCATATTCTCGATACGAGCTACCTGACGAGCCGTCTTCAGCAGCTGCCTGCTGAGATGCGCTTCATCGACAATCAACACCGTATCGTAGGCGAGCAATCCCGCCTCCATGGAACGCATGGTACGGCTGGTTCCATAGCCACGAAACAGCAGCCGACTACCGAACATATCCGGCGTTGCACAGATTACAGCGCAAGTCTGCGGATAATAGCGCCATTCACGATCCGGACTGACGCCACCACGAAGTTCGACCGCAATCATTCGAGGACTCGGAGATTCTGGCTGGAGCCCATCATTAATGGCAGAACGCAGATCCAAACCTTTACGATATATATCGAGCTTGTCGCTTTCGTTGTTTTCAGCCTGTATCCTCTTTTGCAACGCGCTTGCCTCGTCGAACTGGTCATCGACCAGCGAGCGGCGGTTCACCGTCAACGCCAGACGACGAGGAATGCGCTGCAGCGGCACGCCAGCAAGCTTTTGGCTCTCGGCGCTCCCCTCGGCAGAGACAAGCCCGGCCATTGCATTGAGGAACACATGGATATCGATTACACAAGTCTTGCCCGATGCCGTCGGCGCTCCAATACCTTGTGGCCAATGCCCATGTCCAGCGACATACAGCATCAATCTAATCTGCCACTGATAGGGCTTACGGACCGGCTGATCATCACCCGATGGATGAACCACAGCAACGAATTCTTCAAATCTTGCTGTGAGGTATTGCCGCTGTTCCAAATTCATTTCAGCCATGTTGGAACCCCTTTTCCAAAATCCTCATCCGGACGAAGCGAGCTCAGGTAAAGATCAACCGGCACCAAAAGCCCCCCGCCCAAGTGACGGCTTTGCCCAATTGCCATTGCCGCGCAATCCAGCGAATCCGCACCGTCTGAAATTGCGACCAATGCCTGCATGCCATGCAGAACATTGGAGGAATCAGCATGATGCGCATAATCGGTCATGTTGACGCGATATACGGCATGCCAGTCAAAAATTCGGAAGTGCGATGTCTTCGACTTTATTGCATCCACAAGGTCCCAGTAACGTTCTTCTCTACTGGTTGCGTCGGTTTGAGGTACATAGCTATCACGCCATACATGTCCCAAAGCCAAACAAATAGCCTCTCGAACGCCCCATTTACGATTATGCTTTGAATCGGGAACAGGGCGCGTTTCGGCAATGGCCATGGGCCTAATCGTCCAGTATCGACACATTCCCTCAGCCACAGGTTTCCATAGATGTGCTGCATCGATTACCGTGGTATTCCCAAGTCGCAAGGTCGGCTTATTCGGCGAATAATACAAAGTTTTACCTTTGGCACGCACACATACATCATGCAATTTCTGGATATCGGCTTTTGCCATATCGTATGGAAGCAGAATCAAAAAGCCGGGTCTCTTTTCCGCGATCTCTTTGCGAAGCTGCTGGCCGTACGATTCCTTAAACCCAGAATCAACAATCTGAATCGAGACATTATTAGCAGGCCTCTTCGCTCCCGGAGCATATTTGCCGACCAAGGCAAGAGAAGGATCGGTGCCCCACTGCCTGACAAGAAAACGATGAAGAGCCACCGCCCAGCCAACAAATTCAGACTCTTCCGGTTTCCACTCGACCTTACCGTTCTTAGCCCGACCATTGTCAACTTGATCAATTTCCATATAGAAGGCCGTTGCCCACGGAGCTTTAAGAGCATTCTCTTCTTGCAGAGAAGGAGGAAGGTATCTAGCCTGTTCTTCCGTCTGCAGCGGAAGATACTCATTGAGGAAATTCTGTTCAGCTTCCTTGTCTCTGACAATAGGAGCTTTCTTCTTGCCTTTTGGAGCGGGATTCGCCGCAGCGAATGCCTGCTTCAAATCCTCAAGACGACCTTTCTTGGGGAATGAAAACACTTTTCCTTTCTTAAAAATGCTTGTCAATGCTGAATCGGTAGAAAGCGTCCATACATATTTTCCAGCATCAACGGGGAAACCGTAGTCCTCATGCGTGCGCAGTTCCACAACAGTTCATACAAAGACTGTTGAAAGCTGGTTACTCCCATCACCCCCTTCGCAATCCGGCCGCGTAATCATCAAGCACGTCAAGAATGCCGCGGTGTTCGTATACAACGCTGCGTTGCTTTCCCGTACGTGCCACCACAACGCCACGCTCACTCAAAGTTTTGATCGCACGCTCCGCTTGCGGTTTGGACAGTCCCACCACTTGCTGCAGGTATCGCGTGTTGATAATCGGCTGTGCAATCAAATTAGGCAGTACACGCCAAACGGCGGCATCGGAACGCACACCGCGCAGATTCGAACGCGCTTCATCCAACTGTTCGCATAAATCATCGATGAGTTTCCTGCCGCTTGTCGCGGCGAATCGATATAGAAAAAGCCGGACGGTGGATTCTTGAATCCACCCATATGGGCGAACCGTTGAATCCGCCGTCCGGCGGCGCGACTGTTTCTCAAGAATGTGTGCTTGACTCACATGGATGGTACTGAGAACCATTCGCTTAACGATCTGCTTCCATGCGCGCCAACCGTGTACAAAACGCGGCTGCGCGGCACGGACACAAATCAAGACTTGCGTGGC
>OGPZ01002282.1_pt1 | contig 11912 bp, 8 predicted proteins | sample 1553111 | NCBI WGS metagenome assembly OGPZ01 (sample SAMEA2579968, study PRJEB22360) | human gut metagenome
CTTGTCTTTTGTATAGCGATAGCAAGTGGTATAACCGTATAAAGCCCAAGCCTGTGCGCGAGCCCATGATGATTCGTCCGCATATCCTTGTGCTGTTTGTCTCTTACGCACTTCTCATGTTTCGGGATCGTAGTCTACCACATGATAGCAACTGTTGTCCGGGCGGAAATGGTGGGCCATCGTTGTATCCGCATGTTTCACTGCTATATTGTAAAAGGTAGAGTCACCGGAAAAAGCCGTAGCTTCAAACAGCAATTCCAGATTCATCATATTATCGATAATCACCGGACATTTCCATCCGCGTGTTCCCTGCCAGCCTTTATCGGCATCCCATGACTGGATAACGCCTGCTCCCGGACGGAAACGGGTAGACAATGATTTAGCGGCTTCTACAATCACATCCTTATATTCTTTTTTATCTGCAAAACGGTAACCGTTAAGATAACTGCACCCGATCATAAAGCCGACATCGTGATGCCACTTCAGATATTTCACAGAATCGAGGGCTTCTGTGTATTTTTCTGCCAAAGGCAACCACTTTTTATCCCCTGTCAGATTGTAAGTCAGCCACATGCTGCCCGGAAAGAAACCGGAGCACCAGTCATCAATAGGTATATAGGAGATACTACCATCTGCATTGATGGTTCTTGGATTCAGAATTTTACCGGATTTCTCGATAATGTCTGTCTGAATTGTGTTTTGTGCTACAGCGTTGTCGATGTTGTCCTGAATAAAATCGACTTCAACCTTTTTTTGTCCACCGCAACTCGTAAAGATCAGAAGCGAAAGTCCCAATGCGCTAAGAATTGTTTTCATAATACATGGATTATTTGTTAAGTTAATAATTATCTGGTGGCAAAAGTAGTACTTTCAAATAGAATAGACCGTCCCAAATAATCCAATTCAGGGACAAATTTGGTACATTTCTCCCTTGAAGGGCATATTTGCACAGATATTCCCCAAAAGCCTGCTTAATTATTTAATGTAATTGAAAATGTAATTATAATAATCTGACTAATATATAATATATTCTGGTCATTTCAAAAAAAAGGCATTCTAACTCTTCTACATTTTTATTATATTTATTTGTAATTAACCGATTGATTGTTAATTATAATTATCATCATCACACCTACATAAAGTTATGCAAACTAAATAAGAAATTACTTATTTAGTTAGCTTTGCCATGTCTTTTCTCAGTCAAACTCTTCGTTGATGAGAATCAGACATATATAGATATTTGTACTTAAATCTACAACATATTATGAGCACAACATGCCAACATCAACAAGGTGAAGGATACCTAAAACTCCTAAAGATTTAGATACATATTATGCTTATAATAAGAAAGATAGGCAAACGTTGTAAGCAATAATATTTATTGTTCGGATGCACTTTAACCATTTTATTATTTATATTTATGAAAAACCACCTAATAACAGTACTTGTCTGCTGTTTATTCTTCATCGGTTGTAAAGATGATAAAGCCAACTCTAATCAGTATGACCCATCTCAACCAGTAGTATTTACAGATTTTAGCCCTAAAGAGGGAGGTATGCGAACCCGCCTGTACATTGAAGGCAGTAATTTCGGGAATGATCCCACCAAAATTCACATTACGATCGGTGGAGAAAAAACCAAAACCATCGGAGCCGATGGAAAAAAGATTTATTGCATGGTTCCTTCCAAGGCTTTTGATGGAATAATCAATGTTCGTGTAGATGGTCCGGATGGCAAACCTATTGCAGAACATACATTTGAAGAGGAATTCAAGTACACTCCTGCAACGATCGTAGGTACCTTGCTACGTAAGGTAGACGAGGATAATAATTCTGCATTTCAAGAGGGTTCGTTCGATGAAGGAGCTTCTATTCCTTCCAATGACTGTATGGTGTTCGACCCCAAGTACAAGGATGGGGACAACCGGTTACTTTTTTCTTCAAACCATTCTGACGGTCTCCATCTAATAGACCTGACAGAACGGACTGTAAAACGTCTCTTCCCAAGAACGGGATATAGCACAATGTATTCTTTCACATTCAGTGCTGACGGAGACACGTTGCTATTTACCGATGATCACGGTCAGGACAACACCACCCGGGCAAATATCTATTATTCTCTCCGTCGTGAAAACTTTCGACGAATTCGTCCCTACAACTATGGCAGGACAGCATATAGCTTAGTGTATATGGATGACGGAACCATCTTTTACACCACCTGGTGGGAGGGAAAAGTCTACAAAATGATACGCAATGGGGCTATTCCCAATATCGACGAGAATGCGGAGGTTGCCTTTAGCCTGAGTCAGATATCGGCAGTGGGCGGTTCACATACGATATTATTCAGGCACCCGTCCAATAAATTCATGTATATGCTTTCCGACAATTTTGGCGCAGTGTTCAGAGCCGATTATGATCCGGTGGCAAAAACATTCGGTAATCCTAGCATCATTGCCGGAAACATGAACGATAAAAGTTTCAAGGAAGGAACGGGAGGAAGCGCCCGGTTTAACAAACCACAGTTCGGTGTATTCGTAAAAAACGAGAAATACGGCGAAGGAATTGGTCCTGACAACGACCAATATGACTTCTATTTTTGTGACAGAGAAAATCACTGCATCTGGAAACTGGATCCTCATGGGGTAGCGTCTCTTGCAGCCGGACGAAGTAACGAAAACGCCGACGGCAAAATATGGGGATACGTAGACGGCAATCCATTGCATGAGGCACGTTTCAATCAGCCAGCCGGTCTTGCTTACGACCCTGATACAGATATGTTCTATATTGGAGATATTGATAATAAAGGGATTCGTTATATGACAACGGAATAATACTATTTAAAACACAAGTAAATATGAGAAATGTAATCTTACTATTTTTATTGATAGTAGGCTGGACAACTACAGTCTGCGCTCAAAATGAACAAGAGACGATTGAGGTGACGGGAATCGTCACTGATCCAAAGAACGAACCTTTAATAGGCGTGAACGTTACAGCAAGAAATATGCCCGGCTTCGGTGCGATAACAGACATAAACGGACGTTACAAGATCAAGGTTCCCAATTATTCTTACTTGATTTTTTCCTATGTGGGATTTACAAAGCAGGAAATCTTTATCAAAGACAAAAAAATCATTAACATCGTTATGGCAGAGACGAAAGAAACGGTCATCGACGAGGTTGTTGTCACAGGGACCGGTGCTCAGAAGAAGGTAACTGTGACAGGTGCCGTTACCACAGTCGACGTTTCCCAGCTACGTACTCCGACGGCAAGCATCACTAATGCTCTTGCAGGCAATGTAGCCGGTATACTCGCCCGCCAGACTTCCGGACAGCCGGGTAGCAATATTTCTGAGTTCTGGATACGCGGTATCTCCACTTTCGGTGCCGGAGGCAGTGCATTGGTGTTGGTCGATGGCTTCGAACGTGATATGAATGAAATCAATGTGGAAGATATCCAGGACTTCTCCGTGTTGAAAGATGCCTCCGCAACAGCCATTTACGGTTCACGCGGTGCAAATGGCGTTGTCTTGAGCACGACCAAACGCGGCAAGGAAGGGAAGACCCGCGTCAATGCCAAAGTAGAAACCTCGTATAATACACGCACCAGAACTCCGGAATTTGTGGACGGTCCAACATATGCCCGCATGATGAACGAAGCCTTGGTTAGTCGTAGTCAGGCTCCGGCCTATAGCGAAAGCGACTTGGAACTGTTTGCAAACGGGCTGGATCAGGATCTTTTCCCGAATGTGGACTGGATGAACTTAATACTGAAAGACGGTGCCCCCACTTATCGCGCAACTGTAGACTTGACCGGAGGTGGTACGGTAGCCCGTTATTTCATTTCTGCCAGTTATGTAAATGAAGGCGGTATGTACGAAACGGATCGTGCAATGACGGACTATAACACCAATGCCAACTACCATCGCTGGAACTACCGCATGAATGTAGACATAGACCTGACAAAATCCACGCTGCTAAAAGTAGGCGTATCGGGTTCTTTGGACAAGCAGAACCTGCCGGGAAGCCAGTATCATGAAATATGGCACTCGCTAATGGGATACAGTCCCATCGCTTCTCCAGTACAGTATAGTGACGGGAAATGGGCAGCAGTCGGTAGTGAAGGACGAAGAAATCCGTGGGTACTGACCACCCAGCAGGGATATCAGGAAACATGGAAGAATAAAATACAGACTACGGTTAATCTTGAACAAGATTTGAAATTTATCACAAAGGGATTAAAATTCTACGGACGTTTCGGATTCGATACATATACGGATAACGGTGACAACCGTTTCAAATGGCCGGAAAGTTGGTTAGCGGAACGGCAGCGTACCTCCGACGGAGAACTGCAATTCAGAAGAATAGAGACGCAGAAACTGATGGACGGAACGATGTATTCAAGTGGACAACGGAAGGAATACTTGGAGGCAGAGCTACACTATAACCGTACGTTTGGCGACCACATGCTAGGGGCCGTTTTAAAGTATTCTCAGGATAAGACTACCAATACATCTCACAACGGCAATACAGATAGCTACGAGAAGATTGTGCAGAGTATTCAGAATCGTCATCAGGGGTTTGCAGGACGTTTCACATACGGATGGAAATACCGCTACTTCTTTGACTTTAATTTCGGTTACAACGGCTCCGAGAACTTCGCCTCAGGTCAGCAGTTTGGATTCTTTCCCGCCTATTCTGTAGCATGGAACATCGCTGAAGAGTCAATCATCAAGAAACATCTCAAATGGCTGAATATGTTTAAGCTGCGCTACTCATACGGTAAGGTAGGTAACGACAATGTGGGAACCCGCTTCCCATACGTAGAGAAATTCGGGACATGGGATGAAGACGGTTATTATTACGGTGATATCGGCACCAGTAATTATTATTATACCGGACTGACCTATTCGAGAATTGCGTCAAGCAGCATCACTTGGGAGGTAGCCAAGAAACATGACCTCGGACTTGACTTCTCTATGATAAGTTCAGTGGCAGCATTGACTACTTCCACGAACAACGCAACGGTATTTATATGGTACGTAGTTACCTTCCTCAGATCATCGGTCTGAATCACATCACAACGAAACCTTATGCCAACGTGGGATCTGTCTTGTCCGAAGGTTTTGACGGTAATATCGCTTATAAGCAGAGAATAGGTGAGGTAGATCTTACAGTACGTGCCAACATGACCTATAGTAAGAATGAAATCAAGGAGTATGACGAAGAGAACAGCCGCTATCCGTATAAGATGAAATACGGATTCCGTGTAGACCAGGCACGCGGTCTGATAGCCGAAGGGCTGTTCAAGGACTATGAAGAAATCCGCAACAGACCCTCACAGGGTTCAGGCATCATGCCGGGAGACATCAAATACAAGGACGTAAACGGTGACGGAGTCATTAACGGAGATGACGAAGTGCCCATTGGTGCGACCACCCGCCCTAACCTGATTTACGGGTTCGGTGTATCTGCACAATGGAAAGAATTTGATATCAACGTTCACTTCCAAGGAGCCGGCAAGTCATCCTTCTTCATAGACGGATTCACCGTATATCCATTCCAAGAGAAGTCATGGGGCAATATTCTGACGGATGTAGTGGGTAACTACTGGTCGCTGGGAACCAACGAAGATCCGAATGCCAAATACCCGCGTCTGAGTTATGGAGGTAATAGCAACAACTATCGTGCTTCTACTTACTGGCTGCGAAACGGTTCGTACATCCGTTTAAAGAATGTGGAATTAGGTTACAACATCCCCAAACGGTTTGTCAATAAACTCCATTTGGACCGTGTGCGCCTCTACCTGATGGGAACGAATCTGCTGACCTTCTCCGACTTTAAGCTTTGGGATCCGGAACTGGGTAGTTCCAATGGACAACAATATCCGTTATCCAGAACAGTGACCATCGGACTGACAGTAGGAATCTAAAACAATCATTAAAAGAAAAGTTATGAATAAAAATAAATACATTTTATTGGGAGCAGTGGTACTCGGCTTGGGACTCACTTCCTGTTCCGATTTCCTAAATGTAGATCGCTATTTCAGAGACCAACAATCTACAGAACGCATTTTCTCGGACAAAGACTATACACTTCAATGGCTGTCATTCTGCTACAGTCGCCTGCAGGGAGATAATCTGGAGGTGGGACACAGTGACGTATGCCCTTTCAATTTCTCAGACGACCAAGTATTCAACGAACGAGGAGATCGTTTTGCTAAATTCAAGCGCGGCGAATATTTAAATTCCACTGGTGGCCAAAATGCTTGGAAATGGTCGTATGACGGAATCTATCAAGCCTCCATTCTACTGAATGAATTGTATGAGAATGAAGATCTCACTCCGGAGGAAGTGACGGACGTAAGAGGACAGGCACGTTTTCTGCGTGCCTATTTTTACTGGTTACTGCTGAGAAAATTCGGTCCGATACCTATCCTACCACCGGTAGGAGCCGACTATACAAAATCGTATGACGAGGTGGCCTACCCACGTAAAACCTATGATGAGTGCGTGTCATTCATCACTTCGGAACTGGAAATTGCAGCTACCGAACTGTTCGAAAAACGCGATAACTTGAACATTGCCCGCCCGACTAAAGGGGCCGCGTTGGCTGTACGTGCCAAAGTTTTCCTTTATGCTGCCAGTCCGCTGGTAAACGGAAATGCGGAAATGGCAGACTTCACCAACAAGGACGGGCAACAGTTGATTCCACAAGAATACAATGAAGAGAAATGGGCAAAAGCCGCTGCTGCTGCCAGAGACATGATCGAGTACTCGGAAATGAGCGGACTCTACAAACTTTATACTTTTGAAAGACGCCCGGTTAGTACAGACGAGGCTTATCCAACCACTATTGAACCGCCATATCATGAGGAATACAGTAACAAGCCTTTTCCGGAAGGATGGTCCAATATAGATCCATTTGAATCATATCGGTCTCTTTTTAATGGAGATATCTATGCAGCCGAAAATCCGGAACTTATTTTTACCCGAGGAACCAATGGTGACAGCAATGACTTAAAAACAGACAACACGATGGTAGATTTCGTAAAGCATCAACTGCCCGGAACTTTTGGAGGATATAACGTACACGGAATGACCCTGAAGCAAAGTGAAGCATACGCCACGGCGGATGGTACATCATTTGACAAAGAATGCTACACATTATGGAAAGGGAAGTTCACAAACGATGAAAACAAAGATGAACACAAGTACGACAATGTAAAAAATGGAGTATGGTGGGGATACACCAACCGTGAACCTCGTTTCTATGCTTCCGTAGCTTTCAACGGAGCTCAATGGAACGCACTGAGCATTAAGGAAGAAGGAGGAAAAGACTCACGAAATAAACAAATCTGGTATTATCGCGGAGCAACCGACGGTCGTATCAATGGATCTGATAACTGGTGCATTACGGGCATCGGCATCATGAAATATGTAAATCCGAACGATTGCGCCAAATGGGGAGGCTCTATCTACCAAAAAGTGGAACCTACACTTCGTTATGCCGACATATTACTAATGTATGCAGAAGCACTGAATAATATTTCCGAAGGGACACACTACCAGGTGACCTCATGGGACGGAAGCCAGACTTACGACATCTTCCGTGACAAAGAACAGATGCGACGTGGAGTTAAGCCTGTCCGTATGCGTGCCGGAGTCCCCGACTATAGCGATGAAGTATATGAAAACCCGAAAAAATTCTTTGAAAAAATAGTTCATGAACGGCAGATCGAATTCTTTGCGGAAACCCAACGCTACTATGACCTGCGTCGTTGGAAAATTGTCGAAGAACATGAAGGAGAACAAATCTACGGTTGCAATACACTGATGAACGAAGAATACAAGGACATGTTTTATCTGCCAGTCAGAGTGGCCGAACTACAGACTTCTTTCTCACGCAAACAGTACTTCTGGCCTATCAGCTTCGATGAGCTGAAACGCAACAATAATCTCTCACAAGCTCCCGGATGGCAGAATTATGATTAGTGTTAACATTATAAACCAAAAGATCAATATGAGAAAATTATATATTTTAGGAATGATACTGGGGATGTATGCAACATTCAGTGCATGCAATGACGAGTGGAAAGATGAACTTTACACACAGATGCTTTCTTTCAAGGCACCTTTAGGTGACAACGGCTTGAGTGAAATTTATGTACGCTATCAGCCGGATGGAACAGGAATATACCAGTTGCCGGTCATTGTCAGCGGCTCGAAAAGCAACAGTCGGAATATCGATGCAAAAATAGCCGTGGATGAGGATACGCTCCGAATACTTAACCAGGAAAAATTCCCCGTAGGTCGTCAGGACCTCTGGTATGTCCCCCTTGCAGAACAGCATTATTCTTTTGAATCAAACATTTGCCATATTCCTGCGGGAGAGAATATACAGCTCTACCCCATCCATTTCAACTTTAACGGGTTGGAACTGGATGAGAAATACGTACTTCCGCTGACTATTGAAGAAGACCCTTCTTATGTTCAAAACAAATATAAGGGACGTTATAAAGCGCTGCTGGGAGTCAATCTGTTCAATGACTACTCCGGAACGTATAACACCACGCTGATGAACATCTACATCGAAGGAACGACAACCGATCCCGCTAAGGTAGATACGCGCTTAGCCCGCGTAGTGGACGAGAATACCATTTTCTTCTATGCCGGTTCAACGTGGGTGGAAGATGAGAACCGCTCCAGGTATAAAGTATTCGTCGAGTTTGAAGAAGGAACGGAGGACGAGGAAGGTACTATTAAAGGAAAGTTGAGATTGTACGGTGACGAAGGCGAACCGGGAATCAATATCCGACCATTGGGAGAATGCAAATATGAAAAACGAATCATTCAGCACGAGACCATCAAATATATGGAACGCCACCTTACCACACTGGAACTGAGTTATAAGTACACGGATGTCACTTCCAATCCGGATTATCCGATAACTTACGAAGTAAAAGGTTCTATGACAATGGAACGCCAGATCAACCCGTTGATACCGGATGAGGATCAAGCTATTGAATGGTAAGAGAAAATTAAAAAAGGAGGAGACAAGCACTTGATTAAACATAGAAGCTTATCTCCTCTTTCTTTTATCAGGATACTCCATACAGCATTTTTATTAGATGATACGAATGCAAACACCATACTAGTCATAAGGTATTCGAGATTGATGAAGAATAATAACCCCCTAAAAACGTAAGTATCCGACAGCCATATATGGGAATATATTTATTACATTTGCGGAAGAATCTTGAATTTTAAATTATAGGCTAATTCGGCTCTCATAACTTATCATTCAACGTTTCAAATTAGTAATTCAAAATTAATCATTATGACCCCACAAGAGTTTTTTAAAAAGGACCTGTTCGCCGAAAATGCAGGCGTAGTATTGCTTGAAGTACGCGAAGGATACAGTAAAGCCAAACTGGAAATAAAACCCGAACATCTTAATGCCGGAGCGCGGACACAAGGAGGAGCGATTTTCACGCTGGCAGATCTGGCACTCGCCGCAGCTGCCAATTCGCACGGAACACTCGCTTTCTCTCTTTCATCCTCAATCACTTTTCTGCGTGCCAGCGGTCCGGGCGACACCCTCTATGCCGAGGCACGCGAACGGTATATCGGCCGAAGCACCGGCTGCTATCAAATAGATGTTACTAACCAGAACGGAGACTTGATCGCTACATTCGAATCAAGTGTTTTCCGGAAAGATCAGAAAGTACCTTTTACTCTGTAGACAGACTATTTAACTATAGAAGTCAATGGATGACGGTGACCTCTGACATCATTTAAGAAAGCTTTGGCTGAACCGAAATTCAAGAACATATCTAAACGGACAGGAAGGTGGTTCTTATCATCTGTTACGAAGAAAGTAATCACTTCCTTTTCTTTCCCTTTTTTATCGTATTCAACTAATGAGAAGATCAGGCAGCGATAGGTAACCCCATTTTCCGCTTTCACATTCTCTTTTCCCCGATAAATCAGTGTCTGCTCTTCCACTTTACGTCCGGTAGCCATCGGGAATTTGATTTTATCGCCTACCTTATAATCAGCAGGATCATAAGAACGCGCTTGGGCAAGGATAGTCAGCATATCGTAGATGCAGCGACTGTCGCTTTCTTCCGACTCCTGAACTTCTCCGTCACGGAACGTACGTTTTTGTTTGGCAAAGCAAAGGCCGTCTTTATAAGAGAACCAAGCCTCATCTACCGTATAGCGTTTTCCTTCCTCGGCACCTTTACGGAAATAACGAGGTTCCAGTTTTTCACCCATGACGCAAGTCAGTGTATCGCGCATCTTGAAAAAGAAGTCGGCACGCTTGCTACCTAAGGCAAGCAGATTGATACGGTAAGCCGGTTCCGAATGATAGGTAGTTGCATTAGTCGTCAGACTGGCTATACCCGCTTTCACCCAAACGAATTTCCAGTTGAAGTACAAGTCATACATTACATGCTCTCCGGATTGAAAAGCATCGTTTTTAGCTTCACACTGAGCATTGGCAGGAAGCGCAAAACTTCCCATCAACAATGCAAGAATTCCAACAATTAGATGACGTCGCAAATTAGCGACGGTTACGGTTTTGGTTATTTCTATCTCTTTCTCTTTCTTTCTTTTTCTTGTCTTCATCTGGTTTTTGTTTTTTTAGTTCATCCAGTTTCTGTTTGTCTACAGGAGTTGCGTGTATATCCCAGTTTTGGTCAACATCCCATAACGCTTTATATTCAACAACCTTGGGGAAATAGTAAACTTCTTCCGGTTGTATTCCTTTTGCATAGTCTCCCGTGTCCCATTCTCCGTTTCCATTTCTATCATTAATCAGTCTGGCGGCATATTTCCCCGGATTCAGGTAATAGAAATCTGCCCTTCCATCCTCCACCAGTCTTCGTCGAACCACTTTATCTTGGGTATCCAGTAATTCTACAAATGCCTGAGGATCTGCTCCTGTAACAATAAAATGAAGAGTAAAATATTCATCCTCGCTACGTACCTTAAATGATTGTTTTATCTTATCGGTAAACAAACCATAAATGCCATGAAACGCAGTTGAGTCCACCGAGAACTCATATTCCATTGTAGGCTCCCAATCATTTTCCGGATACAGATTAAACCGCCTCAGATTCAATGAGTCTTGTTCGAATTCGAAAGGAATATCTTTCCAAATCGTATCCACCTTCTGCCGCAGATGAATTGCCGCAGTATCAAAACTTGCAATCGGCTCCTCAAAGTTTAAAGAAACATAGCCATACACGTCCATTGATGAAGGTGCATTCACATTCACCGGTAAGAATTTAGTCGGTATCGGCTCATCTTCTTCACCCTCTTTCTTTTTCTTCTTTTTCTTCTTCTCGGGCTCTTCTTTGGTCAGAGTCTTTTGTTTGGATACCAATTTCAATGTATCTGTACGCGGAATTAACTGGTTCAGCGTATCCGTATAAAGATAGGTAAGGCTAAGAGCCAGAGTATCCTGTTTATAGAGCAAAGAGTCCTTTACCCAATAATGAATCGTATCGTTCCGCTGGTTCTTTTCTATCACAAAAGCCTCCTTTTCATCGAAGTTCAACCCTTTCAGTACAGGCAGGGTATCTGCTTTGCCAGCAAAATAAAAGGTGAATTTCTGGGGAACCAGTCGTTCGGACTTTATCAAATATTGCGAATAATTGAGTTCTTTAAAAGCACGGAGAATCACATCATCCGGCAAATAATGCATATATTTCTTCTCAACGATCGTATCATAAGTCAATGAATCCACCCAAGCCGTATCCATACGAAGTCTTTCTTCCATACGGGGGATGATCAGTGAATCATTAAAAGCAATGACCTCACTCTTCTGAGTGAAAGCAAAGTTCTGATCTGAATCCATCAAGCCAAAGATACGATACTTGCTGGGAGCTACGCCACGAATAGAG